>Ga0315914_1002769_pt1 | contig 26779 bp, 12 predicted proteins | sample MpolenodulesMG_FD_203920 | JGI IMG/M metagenome (GOLD analysis project Ga0315914, IMG submission 203920) | Medicago polymorpha root nodule microbial communities from Los Angeles, California, United States - elongated nodules | ecosystem: Host-associated > Plants > Roots > Nodule | place: USA...
AAAGTTTAACCAAAGAAAACTAAGCACAATAACACGCTATCAATCACAATAACATTAGAAATACTCATTTCACTCCCCCACACTATGACAAAGAAAACGAAGCACAATAACATACCCTATGACAAACATTGCTTGACAATCCACTCCGGAGGCGGCCAGAACACCTTAAAAAGATTGCTAGTTAGTCATTTTTTATTGATAGGAGTTAAGAAACACTTTATCTTTCCAACCGAACACCTAAAAAAGATTGCTAAATGAATCTCACAAATAAATATATATATATATATATATATATATATATTAATAACTTTATATCATTACATTTCAATTTTTTAACATTAAAATGGTATGGGTCCCACGTAGAGATAATAGACTTAAAGTAGCACCTTACACGATAAGCGTCTTCTATTTTTCACCACAATGAGGATATGTATGATAGCATGCCATTTTACGTTATTTTAGTTATGATTTGACCAAAATTAGATGAGTTTTTAGAACAATTGTATATGGTTTAAGAGACATTTTGTCATGTTTTCATATTGAGTCAGTAATTCTAGTTTTCTCAAAACCAAGCAATTCTTAAGAGTTTTTGAAATTCCGGCAGGCTAGCTTTCATATGTTTTATACAATGTTTCAACATCAGATATGAGCAGAATGTCGAGTAAGATGTTTTAACATCGAGCAGAAAACAGACAGATCAAGGCAAATATAACAGATGTTGAATTTTTAGCGCGTCAGTTAGAAGATGTTCTATGTGATGTTTCAATCTCAGATGCATAGAAAGTCGATGTTCCGTTTAATGTTCCAACATCGTACTAGCAGTAAACAAAAACAAAACAGCAAAATAAAAGACAAGAAAGTAAAAGGCACAGAGAGTTTGTTAACCCAGTTCGGCACAACTCACCTACATCTGGGGTCTACCAAGCCAGGAAGGAAATCCACTAGTGTAGTCCTTATTCTATAGGACTCAGCAAACTCCTTGTTTACACTAAAGACCTAGGACCTACCCGTATAGACTTCAACCTAGGAACTCCTAGATCTGAGATCCCATCTCACTATCCTAATGGTCAGTCACAACCCTTGTGACCCATCAGACCTAAACACAAAACACAAAGTTGAAGTTACCTTTAAACAAACAACTAACACCTTGTTTCACAACTTTGGTGTAGTACACAAGAGTATCAAACTCACAAACAGTCCTAAACAAGTATCACAAACGATGCAAGAAAGACTCACAATAAAGGTTCTAAACTTGCATCAACATGATACAAGAGTAGAGCACATGGAAGACGACCCAAAACCCTAAGAATCTATTCTTTTATCAATCGATGGTTTTGATCCATTACAACTCAACTAAAGGTCATGCTCAGTGCATCAAGATGATACAAAGAAAGGCTCACAAATAAAGCACAAGTTGAAACCCTAAAGACTCAATTCAATAACATTGAATTGGTTAGTAAAACTAGGGTACAAGTCTTCCTTATATAGCCATTCAAAGCATGAGCTTTTTCGTCATAGGCTAAACATATATTTGCATCAAATATTCTCTTTAGAAATATATTGAAACAAATATTCTTCAGAAAATATATTTTCCAAAAATCTCTTTTGAAAATATATTTTACAAATAAAAATATCCATTGGAAAAATATCTTTCTTCTGGAAACACATATATTTGAATCAAATATTCTTTTCATAAATATATTGAAACAAATATTCTTCAGAAATGTATTTTTCAAAATCTCTTTCGAAAATATATTTCACAAATATGGTAACTCCTAAAAAGTAGGAACATCTTTAGGAACCGCCAAACACACCACCAAGGAATCCTAAAATATTGTTTATATTTTAGAAACAAATCCTCCAGCTGATTCTGGACAAAAACGTGTTGCTTGGTGAACAAGAAATAGGGCGTGGTTTCCTTAATAAGATAAATATTGTGTAAACCAAGCCACATAAATAGGGCACACTGAACCGTGCCAAGATGTTGGAACATCGTATCCAACATCATACATGAGTATTTGTTTTAGCAACAATGAAGCCAATACTCAAATACCCAACAATTTTTGATGTAATTCACTTCAAAATCATGTAATTCGGCAAAGCAATGCACCTTGTGAAGAATTAGGAAAACAATTAATGAAGATTGAAGAGACCTTTTGAAGATGTTACAAAGTGGAGAAATTTAATTCCATGTCCCAACACAAGTTTCAAGGAAGAAAGCAATAATAAAAATGAAGAAACAGGCAAAAACGCATTGGAAGAAGGTGTTGGGATGAAATTGGATCTGCACTCAATTATTGGATACGAGGGAGTCAAGTTGAACTAACAACACATCCTCATCAAACCTTTCAAAAAAAATATATCATCATCAATTGATTTTCAAGAGATATGGTACATCAAACGTCCCAAATTATAAGTTGTTTTAGTGATTTCACACAAATTAAAAAATATATTTAGTTTTATATGGAAAAGATAAATTACGAGCAATTTTACAAATTGATAAATCTGTTACTCTCTACATCACATATTTGAAGTTGTTTGAATTTCACACAAATTAAAAATTTGAGATGTTATTCAAAAGTATTATTCATTTTTTTTATGCAAAAAAGGGAGAAAATCCCCCTTTATTATATTAACAAATTAAAAATTATAGTTAATCATGCACGTGAAAGAGAGATTATGAGTTGTTATACAAAAATATTATTATTATTTTTTATGCAAAAAGGGAGAAAATCCCCCTTTATTATATTAACAAAGAAAAGATATAAGGAAGAAAGGGACAACAATACCAAAACCCTTTCAAGTAACAAAACAAAAAGAAGGGAGCCTTAACTTGTTCATAGCACAATCTGCCTTTAGATTTTCAATGAACAAATTTGTTCCATTCCATCATAAAAATACAACCAATAGAATGAGATGTATGTTCCCTTGTAATTTATTTCACTCTATTCCATTCTCCTCCGTTGGGCTCATTTTAAAATATCCTAAGTTTAAAAGATTAAAATCTCAATTACATTAGGTTTAGTCTTCCTATTTTCACTTATTTACGAAATTGGTTCTCAATTTTAAAATCACTTAAGTTTGGTATGTCTATCAAATTTTTATATTTAAAAATAGTGAATCGACACATTTGAAATGACGTGACACATGATCTGATTATGTGGAGTAATTGGCACTCATGGAATTATAAGAAAACTCATTAGAAACTTTAGTTTTAAATTCGGTTTGGCCGTACAAGAATTTGATTGTAGATAAAACAAGTGATTTTAAAATGAAGGACGAAGTATTTGATGAGTGACAGTAGGGTTTGAGAGATTTCGAGAAAGAGAATATGGTAGAGAGAGAACCGAAGAAGAGAGAAATATATGAACATGAGGGTTTTACTTTTTGAGTTAAATATGTTTTTGATCCCTATAAAATTGGGACCTTCTAAGTTTAGTTTTTACTTAATTTAATAGTTTTTTAGTCCTTGTCGAAAATTTCCACACTCAGTTTTATTCCCTATTAAATTTAAATTTGTTTTATATGTTTAAACTCTTAAATTTTTGATTTTTTTTTTGCATACATATTAAGAACATTACTAAAAGTTCATCCGCATGAAATTATCTCAAAATTTTATTTCTACGTCTAAATTTTTGTTAATTTTAGCGAAAGAACCTTTTGTAATCTTTAAAATTGGTCTAAAAAATCGTTCAAAAATTTAAAAGTCTAATGATAATTAAATAAACTTTGTTTTAGTAAGGACTAAAATTACACGTAAATATTATTTGCAGGACTTAAAAAGTTATTCAAATCAAGTAAATAATAAACTTAGAAGTTCCCAATTTTATAGGGACCAAAAACATATTAACTCTTACTTTTTTAATACTAGAACACAAAAATACTTTGTTTTTGTTTACTCCAAAAAGTCGGGCGACTAAGTTCACATACACTAAATGCATGAAAAATGAAAAATTCCATGTTCGAATATGTATTTCAATATATCAAATATTTTTATAACTTTTATCACTTTGTTGTACATATTCAACATTAAGTTCTAGGATTTTTTTTTTATGGGGGGCCGAAATTTAAACCCTGAACCTTTCATATATTATGCATTGTCCTTACGGGCTGAGTTAAGCTCAAGAGAACTAAGTTTTAAGATTCAAATCAAAACCAAAAAATAACACTCACCATAATTAAGCAACAAAAATAGGGTGCAAATTCTACCCAAAAAATAATGGCTTTGAGTAAGTTCATCCCCCAAAAAATTCAAAAGAAAACTTTCAAAAAACATTTTTATTTTAATTTACCACATTCGATAAATAACTCCTAGGCAATTTTCAGCACAAGTATATTCAAGGGCTAAATAAATCCTCAAAAGTGATTATCACCTTAAACCCTTTGTTTCAACAAGACAACCCCTTATCCAATCCAACGTATAAGTAGAGCTTATACAATTTCAGCATTTACAAGCAGCGCCTCTTGCAATTATCGCCTTAAACCCTCTTTCTCACCAAAAACCCTCAAAAAACAATGAAAAACTGAAATGAATCTCTCAAAACAATGATTCAATTCCAACGCAACTTCTTCTTCTCCGCAACTCCTTCTCCTTCTCCTTCTCTTCGCATTCTCATGGTTAGGTTCACTCTAATCTCTTCTTAATTTTCATTTAATTTAGCTTAATCACTTCATCATTAACTTAATTACTTCTTAATCTCTCTCGCAGTTTCAACTCAGATCATTTCACAATCCGTTAATCTCGCCGCTGCAGTTACTGCCGCACGTTAATGTAACTAACCTCGCCGTCCACCGCCGCAACCGTTTTCCTATTCGTTCATTCAGCGTTATCAACAATGTAACTAACTTCACGAATTTGAAATCCGTCACCGTTACGTCCGTTAACGGTTTTGGTTCTCCGTTTAACGGTGTTGGAAGGAGTTCTCCGTTCTCGTCGACAGCGACGGAGAAGAAGAATAAACGGAAGAAAACGGTAAAAGCTGTTGCGGTTCGTGGTAAGGATAAGGATGTGAAATCTAGTGAACCTGTGGTTAAAGATGATGTTAAGAATGTAGATTTAGGGAAAACTGGTTTGAGTGAGGAGATTAAGAGTGATGAAAAGGATTTGAAAGTTAATGCTGTTAAGAAGAAGAAGAAGCCGGCGCGGAGTAAGAAGAAAGATGATGTTAAGATTTCTCCGGCTGTAACTGATTCGGTGGAAGTGGTTGGTGAAGTAGAAGTTTCGAAAAAATCGTCTTCGAAAGGGAAGAAGACTAATTCAAAGGTTAGTAACTGACTATGAAGTATTGATAATAACACATGACACATGGTAAATAGTTAGTTACTGACACGTAGATAGGGTAATAATTAAAGAAAATATAAGTGATTGAATACACTTGTTTGTCGCATTGGACACCGGCTTGTGTCAGAGACACTCGAAATCAGTGTTGTCAATTGCGGATAGCAGAAAATAGTGAATTGTTAAAATTCCGCTACACAATTGTTCTACCGTGCAACTATAGCCGTTATTTGACAACACTCTGTACCAAATAGTGTGTCACAGAAGAATAGCAAATTGCCTAAATTTCTCTATGCTATAGTTAAAATTCCGCTATGCAATAGTGCCTATAACGCCACTGTAGCCATTATTTGACAACATTTTGTACCAAACAGTGAATTGTGGAATAATAGCGAATTGTCTGAATTCTGTTGTGCTATAGTGCTGCAATAACCGCTATTTAAGAGCATTTCTAGAAAATGATGTGTATAATTAGTACAAGGTTTTAAATTGTGATTGCTTAGTTATTTTAGTTATTATACAATCACTGAAACTAGAACAAAAACTGTGCCCCAAAGCTGTTGTAGTTAGTACAAGTTTTGTAAACAAATGCTCAATTTTATTATTCGCCTAATTAAAGGGGGAGAAAAAACAAGGTATTGGATGGAATTTGTCCATCATATTCCATTATTACTCTTTTTATGATTTCATTTCATCCATTTGTCAATCCAAACATAGCCTTAGTATTGTGGCCAAAGTTGTGGCCACATGCTTGCAATTTTTTGGGCATAAACCTTTTTAGTTCCCAGGGAAAAAGAGCTATTGTAATCTGGTTCGCACTTTGAAACATTGCTATTGTGCTTGGTGTTGTTTTAAGCATTGATGTTAACATGGTTTGTTCAGGAGAGTTTGTCCGTTAGCACTTCAAAAGGAACACAGGATAGTTCTGCTTCTACAAGGTCGAAAAAGAAGGAGGTAAACTCTTGCCAGGTTGATCTGGAGAAGCCGCTAGGGAAATTTACGGGAAAACCATTGTATCCACCCATGGGAAAGTCTGTGATGGTTGTGGAGTCTGTTACGAAGGCAAAGGTTATTCAGAGATACCTTGGTGATATGTATGAAGTCTTGCCAAGCTATGGTCATGTAAGAGACTTGGCTTCAAGGTCTGGATCTGTGCGACCCGACGATGATTTTAGTATGGTGTGGGAAGTTCCCTCATCTGCCTGGACTCACCTGAAGAGCATCAATGCTGCATTGAGCGGGTACATTCTCACATCCACTTACCTTAGTTTTCCAGTAGCATTGGTTGGTTATATTAATATAATTCTCTGTGGGTGCACCAATCACAATTGTTCTTCAGTATGATGTTATTTTATTATAGTAAAGCAAATTAATAACGATTAATTGTAATGGATTGTTTAACTTCCATGCTTTTATCCACTAGTGTCTGGCTACCTGTACGTTAAATTAATTAATTTCATGTTGTTTCACAGAGCAAACAATCTTATCCTTGCATCAGATCCTGATCGTGAGGGAGAGGCTATCGCTTGGCACATAATTGAGATGTTACAACAACAGGGAGCTCTGCATAATAATATTTTTCTGGCTAGAGTTGTCTTTCATGAAATAACTGAGCAATCTATAAAAACTGCTTTGCAAGCACCACGGGAGATTAATGTGAATTTGGTTCATGCTTACCTTGCACGGAGGGCCCTTGATTATTTGATTGGATTTAACATTTCGCCATTACTATGGAGGAAGTTACCAAGTTGCCAATCAGCAGGAAGAGTTCAATCTGCTGCACTTTCTCTAATATGTGATAGAGAACTGGAAATTGATCAATTTAAACCCAAGGAATATTGGACTATGGAGGCCATCTTTAATATGAAAGAGCAGAGATTAACCAAGGACTTAACATTTCTTGCTCACCTGACCCATTTCAATTCAAACAAGTTGAATCAGTTTTCGATTACTTCTGGTGAGGAGGCAAGGGATATTGAAAGCAAAATAAATTCTGCAGACTTTCGGGTTATTAGCATGAAAAGAAACAAAGTTAGACGAAAGCCTCCAACACCTTATATAACATCAACACTTCAGCAAGATGCCGCCAACAAATTGAATTTCTCAGCAAGTCACACAATGAAGGTACCGATTTTAATTTAGTCCAATCCTACTTCCCTACTTGACATAACCATGGCTGTAATGAACAATATCTGTTTTTCCTGTGGAATTATGATTTAATTAATAATTCTGTTTATTTTTTAGATTTTCTAGAAATTTCATCATTAATCTCTATTGAATTATGAGTGCAGCTTGCTCAGAAACTCTACGAGGGAGTTGAACTGACTAATGGTATATCAGCGGGTTTGATAACATACATCAGAACTGATGGACTCCATGTAGGTATCCCTTTGGTTGCATGAATATGGTGAAATTTTGTGAACTACCTTTTGTGCTTTGTATATAATTTATAAATATCATATTATATATCATTATATCATTAACTGTCCACTTAAGTCGACCATGTTATCTCAAAATATATCCTCCTCTTTGTATTGTATAACTATTTCCCGTATTTAACATTGCTTTTCATAATAATTATGTCATGCATCTTATTCTTGGCTAATTAAACATGTCCACTAATCTCCTGTTATCTTACATATGAAATTGCAATTTTGATTTTTACTAGTCAGTTCGCACATGAGGATGGCTTTTATATTGATTTAGAGTGTCTTTCTGTCATTGAATAATTTTGTTTGTCAATGATCGTTTCTATTTTTAACACTTGGAGCTTTCTTTCTTAGATTTCTGATGACGCTGTTGCCAATATTCGCTCCCTGATCATTGAAAGGTAACGTGTGCATCTCCATACCTATTTCTGCTTATGCTTGCAACTGAAGCTACTAGAAGCTATTTTGCTTTTACAGTCTTTTCATGCATTTTTTGTGTAAAAATTACATTTTGCCAACAGACACGAGGGCCGTGTTTTGTCAAACCTTGGAAGTATGGCTTACCTGAAAAACTTCCACTCCCCTTGCTGACAATCACCCAGGCCCAAACTAGGGCTTTAGGCCTCAAAATTTTGGGTAAAAAAAAGGCCTAAAAAAAGTTTAATTTGGTTAAAAATATTATATATGACAACATAGTTATACATGTTACTCTAGATGAGTTGGTAAACGTGAAGGCCCGATATCCTCCTTGTCCTAGGTTCAACTCTTGGTCTAAAGAAAATTTATATTTTTTATTTTATTTTCATAAAGCCTTGTGTAATTTTCATTTATTTTAAAAGGCCTCACAATAAAAGTTGCTTTAGGCCTCTAAACATGTTGGGCCGGCCCTGTAATCACCAATGAACTACAACTTTGGCGGTGCTATCATGCACAATTGTTGAGTGCGGTGGTGAGCTGCAATTTGCAGTAGCAGCCATCACAGTCACAAATCGCACTGGAATTTGCCTGTCGCAACTGCTACATGGGCTTCAATGTAACAAACCCCTTTTACCTTGGTGATCTTCGGCAATTTTCCTGCTACAATTTGGTGTATTCTGGACAGCACCTTCAAATGCTGAGACAGAATGTAGAAGAAGTAAGAAAGAAGATGGAAGAAGAAAGAAAACACAGGAATGAAAAAAGAAGTTGGAGAAAGATGAAAGTTTACAGCAGTGCGGTGGTGGGTTGAAAAAATAAGAGAGAAGAGGACATTTCAGTTTTAGGGTTTACAATTCATATAATGGGCTTTTAATATAGCCAACTCTTTGCGAAATATTATTTCCCTAGTCTAACCAACAACTGTGAAAATATATTAAAATGAAACAGAAAAGGGAATACCTAAAAATTACTCTAACATGTCTTAAGTAATAAAATAAAAAAAGGAACTCAAGAAAATTATTTATATGGTATAGTTGGGAAGTGTAGTTTGGTTCTATCTAGGTTTAAGGCATTTTTTGTTACATTTTTCCCTTAGCACTTCTGTCTGAAGTTGCATTGTTATTTTTATTTAAATTTGAATGCTTATTTTCTGGTTTAAGCAAGTTTTGATTTATCTAATGTGGGTTTAAATTTACTGGGTGCAGGTATGGACAAAATTTTGTTGCACAAAGTCCACCAAAGTATTTTAAAAAGGTAAAAAATGCACAAGAAGCCCATGAAGCCATTAGACCGACCGACATACGCAAGTTACCATGTAATATGTGATGTGCTTTCATAAATATTTTTCTTCAATAATGAACCAAGGGCCACAGCTAACAATATTACTTCTTGTTGACTTGTCAGCAATGCTGGCTGGGGTGTTAGATGAAGAATCCTTGAAGCTATACACACTTATATGGTCAAGAACAGTTTCTTGTCAGATGGAACAAGCTGTTCTTGAGAAGGTTAGAACACAATATCTATCGAGATAAAGTATAGAATGTTAGAAGTATGTTTTTTAAACTAGTTTTTTTTATTTTATTTTTTATTTTTTAAAAATTTTGTTTGGATGATTGGCTGTAGATTGATTTAGAATTCAAACTTTCAAAGTGAAGCAACATTTTTCTACTTTTTAGATGGTAAAAAAATTTCTTAAGGAAGAGAGAAGTATAAAGAAAGTGGAAAAGACATACTTCCAAGAAAAGGAAGCAAAACTGCAACCTAGGAAATTGGAACATCCAAACATGTAACAAAGCACGCCAACCTTTCTATTATTGTCCGAAACCACCGTTGGCGCTAAATACACCATGAACTGAACACGCAAGGGTGGCTATTAAATTACCTGTGTCAAATAAAGTCTTGAGTTGCATCGACTAAAGAAATGCAACGAAAGAGCATACCTCAAAATTTTGCCCCTTTGTGCAAGCCAAAACCTCTTGAATAAGTTATAGGAGAAACTGATCCAAAAAACCAAACAGTTCATTCCAAAAGGAAGTAGATCTAAAATTTATAGTTCACGTGCTTCAATTTGATGTTATTATTCTTGACCAAATATGTTTCCTGATGTCTTTCTGATTCCAGATACAACTTGATGTTGGAAATGCTGATCAGTCTATTGTGTTACGGTCTGCTAGCTCGAGGGTCGAGTTTCCTGGATACCGGGCAGTGTTTACGGTATGTGAGGCTGTGAAACAATTTTGTTTTCGACCAATTTTGTGTAGGTTCCTGTTAAGTACCAGTGCTTCAAATGTTTAAGCTCTAGGTCCATGAATGGTTTTGTATCTCCATCAATTTAAGCTAAAGTAGAGAATGTCCACATATACTGTACCTGTAAAAGAGTAGGTCAGTAAAATCAATATTCTTGAGACTTATGTTCTTTTTCACTCTTAGGACATTGTCACTGAAGCTGGACGAGATAGAGACAGTGACGGATCCAATCATGATCTAGCTTTTGAGGTTCTAAATTCATTAAAGGTAATATATTTCTGGAAATTTATTGTTTCTTATGCTTTTGAAAATGATTTCACGCCTCTCCATTCATGTGCCAGTCTGTGCCTTGTCCCTTTGTTTGTATACACTGCTTTTCCTGGCTTCCTTATGTTGCTTTGCCAATGGCCATTAGGTTTTTAAAAGGACTGTCTTGGCATATATACAGACAAAACAGCAAGGGCCCTTGTAAAATTTAAATTGTAGTAGTTTCTTGTCTTATACTTTCTATTTTATTATTTTTCTAGTGGGGGTAAGCCAACTCTTCTAAATGATTTTGTGGTTAGTTGAAGGCCAGATAATAAAATTTTGCCTCTAGCCTTCTGCATGCAATAGCCGCTTGGATTTACAGTTTGTCTATGTAGAATTCCATTTTACCTTGTGCGGAAATTAAGCTTTATTTGAAAGAATGGGGCAGCAACCATTGAACACTGATCACTTAGTAAATAGGTTTATAGAGGGGACGTAATTGCATGTCAAGGATCAACTTTAATGGAGGCTCAGGAGTCTGTTTATGTCTGAAAGTTGCCTATTCATTTTGCTAATTGTTCTTACCTTGCCTTATGCTAGGTTTGTTATGTATCTTTTTTGTATTTCCAATCAGTGAGTTCCCATTTATGGTGCAGAAAGTTGTACATATCAATGGGAAACGGACTTGCACCATTAGTATATCAAAACTAATTCCTGATTGCTTTATTTTTTGACACAAGCACTCTTTATTTATGCTTCGATATTTATTGACGCCGTAAATTATTTAACACCTTTCCCTCATTGACTTTTATTATATAGACAGATGATTTGCTACATCTTGTTCAAACTGAGGCGAGTCAGCACCATACACAACCGCCACCACGTTACTCCGAGGCATCACTGGTAAGTCATTCCGTGTTTTTTTTTTTTTGGATAATCATTGTGTCTTTCGTTATGCTTAAAGAAGTATTATAGACCATGACTGTGCTGATTTCAGCTGGTACTACTCTTTTGTTGTATGTAGAACTTATTCTTGATATTGGAATCCTAACAACGGGTTATATATTATGAATAGATAGATATTGCATTTTAACATGCCTGGACGTATGTTACATACTGTTGGAAATTCCGCCTTAATTGCGGTCTGCCCCTAGTCGCCTAAATTGCGACCTTTGATTAGCCTTCATTGCAGCCTCCAACACCCTTCATTGTGTTGGCTTTGAGGGGGTGGATTTAGTCCCACATCGGATAGATAGGACTCTTGAGAAGAGTTTATAAAGAGGAGGTACTCCTCACCTTACAAGCCGGTTTTGTAAGGATGAGTTAGGCCCCATCCTTTGAGCAATGCTATTGCTAGGTTTCAAAATGTTGGTTTTTATGTTACTAGATATCGTACTGTCTTGAGGCAATTCTGAATGATTTTTAGTATGATCTTAATAGCTGGTCTTGAGTAATGAGCAATACCCATTTCCTTTAGTTGGGGTAATACCTGATTCAATTCAATGGTGAACTGTATATTCTATTAAAGCATTCCTTTTGTTTATTGGATTTTCTTTTCCTTCCAACATTGTACTTCTATTATTTCTCATTAAAACTTCAAAATCCTGCATCTCATTTAATTCATTTGAAGATAGAAAGTCGTGCATAATGAAATACTGTTTCACACTTATTAATCTTGGGTTGGCTGTTAACTGGCGACATTCCCTCAAACTTTATAACCTGTGCTGTCAGCTTGTGCACAAACGTGCTACATTTGGAGTTTCGTTACAACATACTTGTTTCTCGACTTCCCGGTGAACTATATGTATGGCAACAATGCATATATTGAATTCTTTATCATGTAAATATTTGTGACTTATAATTTTAAATTATCTTTTACAGTATCTGAAATAAATAGATCTGTTGCCACATATTGAGTTCAACATGAACTGGAGCTCCTTTAAATATATGCTTTGTGCTGGCAATATATTGAATTCTTTTTCATGTAAATATTTGTGACTTATATTTTAAATTATCTTCTATGCAATCTGAAATAAATTTATCTATTGCTGCATATTCAGTTCAACATGAAATGGAGCTCTTTTAAATATATGCTTTGTTCTGGCAATGAGGAGATAAAGAGCTTTGATTTCTTTTGCATCTTGTCTGTTTCGTTTTCTCTTTTTAGGATTTCCCTTATGCTATTTGCATGTCATAGGTTAAGAAACTTGAAGAGCTTGGGATTGGAAGACCTTCAACGTATGCAAGCACATTAAAAGTATTGAAGGTATTTGAGTTGGAGACAGTCTAATGTCATAAGCATACCATGTCTTTTCTATCTTATTTCATGTCAAGGCTAACAATTAAGTTACAAGTCATGATTAAATATAATTATGTACATTGTTCACATTCTTGATTTATGTAATGAGCTCTCATTTGTTTCTTGCTTCAGGATAGAAACTACGTGACAGTAAAAAGCCGTGTTATCTCTCCAGAATTTCGTGGTCGTATGGTAAGCTTTGGTCATGGATTTCTAAATTTATTGTTTGCTGGGATGAAATTACCAGTTCTGTTGTTGTACTATATTATTAAGGGTCTTGCTAACCGGTGCCCTCAGGGCAATGGTTAAAGAATCTATAAATAGAAATTTTGTCTTGGAAATATAAGATGTTACTTTTGATAAAGTAATGATTACACAATTTTTTCATAAAAACTTACTTGTTTTAGATGCTTAACCATTGCCTTTGGGGCACTGGTTAGCATTCTCCTATTATTAATATGCTGCAAAAGAAGACTTCAACTGATGTTATTCTTGCTTTCAGTAGCTTGAACTTGGAATCTATTGATTTATATCTTTTCTCGGTTGTTTTTCCCTTGCTATGTGTTGTAAATAGTGAAGTTTTACTATTATTTTTAGTAATTTGTAATTGGCCCATTAGTCATTAGTCAGGCCCATTAGGTTAGAATAGCCTATATAAACACATAGTGGTTCTACATTATTTATCTCTGAAATATAATATATTCAATTTAACACTATGCATATCGACCCTCTAATTTCAAGCTACAATACTTGTACATATTCACAGATATATTCCTTTTAATTATGAGAATCAATTATAAATGCAATTTATCTGATATATGATTGGTTCTGTGCTCTTTTTACCATTGTCTCCAGTTTTTTTTTCCTATTGTCTATACAGTTTTAAATTAACTAAATACTGCTATAATCGTTTGATTGATCATTGCCGTGGGAACATTTCTCCTGTTACCTTTATTGTACATGCGGCAATGTTATAAATATGTTGTCTTTTATTGGGCCCATAAAAGAAATCCGAGTCAAGCTAGTTTGAATCCTTGTCATCTGCTTCACTGTTTTCCGTAATGGTTAGGAAATGACATTTGAAAATATGGGTGAATTTGCATACTATGCAGATTTGAACAACTTTAAATTATGGGTTAATAGGTCTTTACCCCCTGTAATATAGGTCATTTCCGGTTTTCGCCCCTGTAAAATATTTTTTTTGATTTACCCCCTGTAAAAAAAAATTGTTTTGATTTACCCCCCAATAGGCCAAACAAAAACCAATTTTATATTTTTTTTCAAGAAAATTTACGTTTTTGTTTGGCCTATTAGGATGGTAAATCAAAACAATTTTTTTTACAGGGGGGTAAATCAAAAAAAATATTTTACTGGGGGGAAAACCGAAAATGACCTATATTACAGGGGGTAAAGACCTATTAACCCTTAAATTATCAATACATTCCTCAGTATTTTATAGAGCAATAATCCTTCTCCCTCTTCAATGAGCCTTTTATATTTAATTCCCCACAAATCTCTTCTGCTCATGAGATACATGGGGAATGTGATAATTATTCTTTATATTATAAATTAAATATGGGTCCTTTTGGTTTCGTATTGTACATGACTTAACTCATGATAAGCTTGCCCATTTTCAATTATCTTTTGCTTTGTAGAAGTTAGCTGTGTTGTAATTTATGCCGTTTTTCTGTGTGGTATTTAGGTTTCAGCTTTTCTGTCGCATCATTTTTCAGAGGTCACAGACTACAATTTCACTGCTGATATGGAAACTGAGGTATCTACTATGATTGTGTCCCCTCCCCACTTGACCTCTGCCATGTATTTTCAATCATTTTTCTTAAGTTATGCAAAAACCTAGGAAAGCAGGCTTTGGAATATTATTTATATTCTTTACATGTTTTGGAAAAATATTCACAGGTATCATGGATTCCCAGGAATCTATTTTGCTCATGCTTCCCCTCTTTTTCATTACCATGAAGGTTGGGAATATTGCATTCTCATGGAATTGAAGATTATTTTGAACTCAACCAATTTTTTCACGAAGTTAAATTTTAAAAATATTTGTAGGAATATTATATGATTACCACACACACATATAAATTATACGTATGTAGGAGTTAGTTATGAATCTTTCTTCGAATATCGGTCCCGGGAATATGATTTTATACTCCCCCCTCCCCCTAAAGCTGTATATTTGTACTACTATTGCAATTGTAATGTGACATCTAGGATTGTTGACTTTTATTTTGTATTTTAAAAATATTATTGCCTCCTCCCTGCCCCGTAACGTTTTTATTTGATTTTTTGCTTACTGTCTGAGATAGGTGGTCATTGTTATTTGCCTATCATTTCTTCAATAAAAAATGTGTCATTTTTTTTTTCAGCTTGATAATGTTTCTGCTGGAACAACCAAATGGAAAGGCCTCCTTGGAGATTATTGGACGCGGTTTAAATCATATTGTGACCGTACTTCTGATGTTCATATTCACCAGGTTTGGAATCTCTGCTTTGCTCAATGCTTGCCATTTTGGGGTCTCAAATCACGTTTTTGTTGATATGCTCTCTTGGCAATGTTTTCAGGGCACTTTGTATGTTTGCATATGCTGTTAGTGACTGTGATAGCCTGGATTAAAAAATGTGCAGCATATTTTTTCATCTTATCTACACATTAATGATTTTTATACTTGCAGGTTGAGAAGATGTTAGAAAAAAAATTTGAGGATTATTTATTTGGCTCTTTCCCAAACAAGAGTCGTTCGTGTCCAAGGTAAGTTATGTCATGTTATGGATAGAAATAGTTAAATATTAATCTCATCATGTGTGCCACACCCTCATGATTCTATGTTTATGCTGCCGTACTTTTTCCGTAAAAGAGATGATAACAAGATAAGTGTGCACACCTTACTGTCAAACTGTTAATAGTTTAAGAATTTAAATACTTATTTGGTTGTGAAACTTGGCTGACATTGCATCATCCACTACCGTTTAAAATTCACTGATACAGCCTTTCCTAGTAAACAGTATTTGCTGACCCTGTGGAGTATAAATTATATGAAATCACATTTGTAATTTTCTAGTTATACTGGGGTAAAATTTGTGTTTTGAATGTGATTATGCTGATTTTGTTTGTAGAAAATGGTTTGTTGATTGCATTCATTATATACTGCCTGATTTGTTTGTCAGATATTCTCTTGATAACTTCTTATTTGACTTGTTTCAGTTGTACGGAAGGCACACTGATATTTAAAGTAAGTAGATTTGGTTCTGGCTACTTTATAGGCTGTGATCAACACCCGAGGTGCAAGTGAGTATTATACTACATATTTGCTTTGTAGGTTCTAAGTTATAGCCTAACTGTTGTGATTTTCACACAATGATGTACTTGTATGCTACTTTACACATTTGGAAGAATGGTGGTTAGTTATGTTTTCTCATCAATGCAAAGAAACCTTAGTTACTGTATAGTTTGATTCTTATGAATCTATGATACAAATAAATAATGAAAAGAAGCCAGTAGCACGAGCTTTTCATTTAAGTAGAAGCAAGAGTATGTGAAAATGTAAGGTTTAGAAAAATATTAATTCTAGATTTAAGTTGTGTGAAAATTGGAAGCCAAACCATACCATACGTAATACGATTAAACTATCTTGGGTCTATCATAGAAAACGTTTTTAAACTCGAGATCCTATGTAGAATCAGAAGGGCCTGCAGGATCGTAACTGAGTATTGTAACATTGATTATAAAATCCTACCTAAAATCCACTGAAAACAGAGTTTTTTCCTGCAGTAGCTACTTTTGCCCATCAAATCACTCATTCAAGTCGATGAGGGTATCTCGCCTGTGGTCTGGGTTTATGTTGAGAACGGTGAAGACCTCTGGATTTCCTGTTAAGGAGTGTTGATTAGATGGAGAATAATCCAACAGAAGTAAACTTTTAAAAGGGTTTAGTTTTAAATGGTTTGCCATTAGACATGATTCACAAAAGGATTTAATTTATATACACTTACAGTGTAAACTTTTTTTACACATGCATCCAATCAAATCAAGCTCATGTAGATATTTTAGGAACTAATCGTTCCTAAAAAAACACATTAATTTGTACGCCTGCTAATTTGTAAACTTTTTAGGAATTCCCCTTGCGAAACACTTCATCATTGGAAATTATAAATTTATGAGTGGTACTTGTGATTTCTGAAAACAGGTACATTGCTAAAACATATTATGGTGATGAGGAGGAGGATGATACACCTCAGCCAAACAAAACTATGATAGAGGAACCAAAAGTCCTAGGTTTAAATAGTACAAATGAAAAGGTAACCCTGGCCCTGTCGTATGTTTTAATGGACTGGTGTAATTAGACTTGTTTGAACTGCTAAATATTGTGTATAATTGGTATTTCTGTTTCCTCAGGTTCTTTTGAAAAGTGGTCCTTATGGAATCTATGTTCAACTCGGAGAAGACGGGAAGGGATACACACCTAAAAGAACATCTGTTCCTTATGTACGCCTTACTAGCATTTTCAACCTCTTTCAGGCAGTTTAGTTAATTTTTTTGGCCGTGAATAGTTTGTATCAAAGACATGGAAAAGTTTGTCTCCCATTTTTCTTTCATTCCCACCTATTGTGCAGTCTTCTAGTAGTATTATAAGAAGTTTACATTTTCTTGAATGAAGGATTTTGTAATACTTATGGAAATTACAAAGGTCATCTAGGTACAAGTTACTTGCGATGCAAGTATGTAGTCTTCTTATTTGGTAAAAAGGGAAATATGAACATGTTAGATGCAGAATATACAAGAGATAAATGGGAATAAGAGGGTATATGAATTCTGCACACTTTATTGTTAGCCTGCTGTTATAACATCCAACATGGCAGTTACACAAGTTACAACTGCTATTAAATACAGAAAATGTCACACAACTACAGAAACTGTCTAAAATAACCACTCCTCTAGGAATCGGAGAGCCTAGTCTCTCCCAAACCACACCAAATGACAATCGAAAGTCTATTATGAGTCATCCTTATTCTATTTATACACAACACATACTAATAATTACAATTGGGCCTAATTTAATTTGGGCCTGCATCTGACATTTACATGTCTAATAGGCGGCCTACTAACAGAATATTAAGTCTTTAAAATATTGTAACTCATAAAATGTGGGTTATTTCAGGTTAAGGATTTGGAATCTACCACCCTTGAAGAAGCACTTGCGTTACTACAATATCCAGTGACATTGGTACATTTCTCAATTATTGTTGAGCTCCTTGCATGTTGATTTCGCATGTCAATTTTTGACAGCCATGTTTATGATGAAATAATTGAGTTTTATACATATGGTTGTGCTGTATGACAATCTTGGTGTAGTAATAATATCTTATAAACAAGAAAAAGTTTAATTGATATATACCATCGGCAGAAATTTATTTTTACACATGCATACAATGATGTATTGTCACGTCATTTGATACGTTAAAAACACATGATTTGTCATACCTCATTAATTGATGTGGCAACACATCATTGTTTGCATGTGTAAAAAATTTATACATTGATCGTATATGTAAATTAAACTCAACAAGAAAAGTGCAAGGTAAATTTTCAATCAATTGAAGGATTACTGTTTAAAAAAGAATATTCAGCTTGCACAGGGAATTCAGTTATTATTATGCGCAGTGAAGTTAGTAAATCCCCCCAGTGTTGTGTTCTGTAGTTATTGCCAACTTAGTAAATGTTTTCTTCTGGATTTAGGGCAAGCATCCTGACGATGGAAAACCTGTCATATTAAAGGTCGCAAAGCTTGGCTATTCTATTAGACATGGAAAGACAATTGCTCCTGTTCCTAAGGTACTATTGTAGTTTCATTATTTTTATCAATATTTTATTTCCTTCCTGTCTTTGCAACCACCGCAATGGACTTTATTAGCTATGAAAGGAACAATATGGTTCTGAGTTCACGAGTGTTGTTTTATATGAAATTGTGTTTCTGCATTTTTTTAAGAAAAAAAGCTAATTTTCAATGTTTAAATCTGAACCATTTAAATCCTTTATTGCCACGTGGCTGACGTCTATGAAAGGAACATGACTAAATGGATGTGAAAGGAAATGGAGGGAATACAGACTCATTTGATCAACTCGTCCATCTGATAATATATTATTTTACTTATTTTGATATAGCTTTAACACTCGTGTCCATTACTTGTGAGTTGTGACTACCAATGTTTGTTTTGTATATTGTATGAGCTCTAATTTAATTACCAATTTTAACTGGGTATGTTCCTTGACTTTTCCCCCCTTTAAATTGGTATCCAGAGTATGAAGCCAAGTGAAATCACCTTCGAAAAGGCCCTTGAATTTTTATCAGGTGATAATGTGAAAACTGTTGGTCTGAAGCCCAAAAACATCAAGTAGTGCTTGCTTGATGTGCCTGTGATTTTCTTTCAACTGATACATTTTGATGTTGAGTATGAGGATAAGTTTTTAAATAATTCCCAATTTTGACAGTGATGGAAATTTTCCTTCCAAATCAATTTGAACAACCGTAGTGTCAGAGCTAAACTGTAGATCAACCATAGAATCAAATTGAGCAACTCAGTAGATAAGATTTGATCAAAGTCAGTATTCCCTTCCTTTAGTCAAGTTCCTTTAACAGATGTCTGCCACATGGCAATTAAAGATTTCAATGACCCAAATTAAAAATTTGAAAATCAGTTTATTTTCAAATAAAAAAAAAAGCATAAGGATAAACCCTTTCTATGAACGTGGAAGCAGTGCCGCCTCCCCTGCTGCCATAGCAGCCCTTCGTTGATGTCTTGTACTCAACCATCCCCAGCTGCATCACCACCCTAACAACCCAGCACTGTGTTGCTAAGACTTTTTTTGGGAGTTTGGAGGAGGGGAGGGGTGGGCTTTGGGGGTTGGGAAATAGAGGGATATGGAGAAATCATTCACATTTTTTAAAAGAGTAATTTTTTAGAGAATGATAAATTAATGAACCCCCAAAACCCTCCCCTTTCAATGTCCTTTATTTCTTTCACTTGCTCCTTCCTTGTTTCCAAAACCCTCCCCTCCCCTCCAAACAAAGCCTAAGTCGCCGGCGCCGACACTATTACAGGTTCTATTGAATCCTAAAACAGAAAAAGGAGAAATGAAATTTTACAAAATAAGTACATGAGTGATGCAAGAATCACATAGGAACATGAAGTGGCAGCACATAGGAGGCAGTGGTGGCATATCACCGAGCAGTGAAATGGCAGGGAGAGATGCAGTGGAGAGATGGTGGGATCCCGCGGCGGAGAGACGGTGTGGGGAGACAAAGAGGAGAGACTGAGATGTCTTGGCGGAGATGATGAAGAGAGACGGAGTGGCGGAGATGGTGAGACAATAAGGTTCTGATTCACGAGTGTTGTTTTAAATGAAATGGTGTTTCTGCGTTTTTTTAAGAACAAAAGTTAATTTTCGTAGTTTTAATCTGAGCCATTTAAATCCTTCATTGCCATGTGGCTGACATCTGTGAAAGAAACCTGACTATATGGATGGGAAAGGAAATGGAGGGGATACAAACTCATTTGATCAACTCTTCCATCTGATAATATATTATTTTACTTATTTTGATATAGCTTTAACACTCGTTTCCACTACTTGTTTGTGACTACCCATGTTTGTTTGGTAAATTTGTATGAGCTCTAATTTAATTACACCAGTTTTAACTGGGTATGTTCCTTGACTTTCCCCCCCTTTAAATTGGTATCCAGAGTATGAAGCCAAGTGAAATCACCTTCGAAAAGGCCCTTGAACTTTTATCAGGTGATAATGTGACAACTGTTGGTCGGCACTCAAAAACTAAGAAAGCCTTGATGTGCCTGTGATTTTCTTTCAACTGATACATTTTGATGGTGAGTATTAGGACAATTTTATAAATAATTCTCAATTCTGACTAAATTTTGACAGTGGATGAAATTTTCTTTCCATATCAATTTGAATAACCATAGTGCCAGAGCTAATTAAAGACCAACTATAGAATCAAATTGAGCAATTCAGTAGATGAGATTTGATCAAAGTCAGTATCCCCTCCGTTTAGTCAAGTTCCTTTAACAGATGTCTGCCACACGGCAATTAATGATTTCAATGACCCAGATTAAAAATTTGAAAATCAGTTTATTTTCAGCTTTTTAAAAAAAGAGAATACATGTGTTTTAAGAGAGAGAAAAACCCTTTCAGTTTTTATGAACGTGGAAGCAATGCTGCTTATATCTCTGCCATAGCAGCCCCTTGTTGATGTCTTGTATTCAACCATTCCCAGCCACATCACCTTCCTAACAGCCTACCTCTGCGTCACTAAGTTGTCGGCGCCGACACTATTACAGGTTCTATTGAATCCTAAAACTGAAAAAAGAGAAAATGGAATTATACAAAATAATTACATGAATGATGCAAGGATTTCATAGGAACATGAAGTGGCAACACAGAGGAGACATAACAGTGAGGCAGTGGTGGCATATCATCGAGCAGTGAAATGAAATGGCAGCAACCGTGAGATGGCGTGGGGAGACGAAGGGGAGTGACTGTGATATGTCGTGGCGGAGATGAAGAGAGACGAGTGGTGGAGACGACGAAGAGTGGTGGAGATGGCAGGAGGATAAGGTTCTGAGTTCACTAGCGTTGTTTTAAATGAAATGGTGTTTCTGCGTTTTTTAAGAAAAAAGCTAATTTTCGAAGTTTTAATCTGAGCCATTTAAATCCTTCATTGTCATGTGGCTGACATCTCTGAAAGAAACCTGACTATATAGATGGGAAAGGAAATGGAGGGGATACAAAATCATTTGATCAACTTGTCCATCTGATAATATATTATTTTACTTATTTTGATATAGCTTTAACACTCGTGTCCATTGCTTGTGAGTTGTGACTACCAATGTTTGTTTTGTATATTGTATGAGCTCTAATTTAATTACATCAGTTTTAACTGTGTATGTTCCTTGTCTTCCCTCCCTTTCATTTGGTATACAGGATATGAAGCCAAGTGAAATCACCTACGAAAAGGCCCTTGAACTTTTATTAGGTGATAAAGTGAGAACTGTTGGTCGGCCCCCAGACAAGACTAAAGTTGCAGATGTTGAAGCTTTATAAGATTTTGACCTGGATAATTAGCATGAGTTCAGAGTTTTCATGTGATTAACAAGACTAACTTATTGAATAAGCGACTAGCCAAGGTTGAAGATTATGCAACTCTCAGTCCCAGATGAGTGAGGGAAGATTCTTTTATGGAGCCAAATGAAGATTCTTCTATGGAGCCAAATGTATACCAGTAATTCATCAGTTTTGTTCCATGTTCTTTTTTGTATATATAGCCTAGCCAATCCGATTTATTCGATAGAAGCATAATTGTCCCTTTGTTGTACCAAATGTCGACTTAAGTTATTAAACCCTGAAAGCTGACAATTTGTTTGACCTAAGGGTTGACATTCTTTTATCCTTAATTTATATTGTAAAGGACTATCAAGCGACTCATCATAAATTCACAATAAAGTAATAAATTATCTTGTCTTTTGTCTTTTGTCTTGTACTTTTCTTTCTATTTTTCATCCATCTTTAGGCCTATGGTTTATTTTGGTCTCTTATTATTATTTCAAATTGAGTTCTTATGTTATGAACGTTATATCAACACATTCTTTCTGTTACTAGTTAACTTATATGGGAGTTAATAGATGATTTGGCAGTTGAGTTGATACTTAAGGGGGACGAAATAGAAACAAAAGTAATATAAGAAAACAACGGAATTACTTTATTAATACAAATATCTTTTGCCTTTTCAAAAAAAATAAAAATAGAAACAATTTATTAGGGAAAAATTAAATAATGAATAATCTTGAAAAATGATGATTTAGGTTATTTGCAAGTCTTTTTTTTTTTTTCTTTTTCAATTTAATACTTTATAAAATTAACATTCCTTATCTTAATTCCACATTCCATTTTATGTATAAATTATTAACCTTAATTGTAGAGGATTATGGTGTTCAAGGTTGATGATTGATCGGTCTTTTCACAGTCCACACCCCATTTTCCCAATTCCACACCTAATCTCAAAACTAGAGAGAGGGAAGGAGAAATGTATTACTTTGGACTGTTGTATGTATGTGTTTGGAATCCCAGCTAGTTGAAAATTCTCGCGTTACGAGGCGTTTTTACCGTGAAAATTGAGAAGCTACAAAAAGTAGCATCACTGCAAAAGCGCTTTTTTCTCATCCCCACCGCTTCAACAAACACACTAGTAGTATATTAAAATTAAAATACATGCAATATTACACGGCTAGGATTCAATCCCATATATACAAGCAGCCACTCAGTCTCTAAAGAGACTTTGGTGTAACTTGACTTACTGTTCTTAGACTAAGACTATATTGCTTTTGCAATCTAATTCGAATTAAAAAAAAAATGAAAAAAATAAATAAATCAATTTACATGCACAAATTGAGTAATCAAGGCATGCTATACGTTACAATACACACATATCAATTAACCTAAGTAATTTACAGTTTATACTTGGATGGATCTTCTCTTGACCTATCAAAGAGGGCTTGATACATTTCTTGTGCTATCCCCTGAATAAGGAAGTGAAGAACTTGATCCATCCTACAACAACATCATCACAATTACATTTGTTTCAACTCAATCAAACCAACTATTAACCGTTCAAACTTCAACGTTCACATAAACATGATAATTTATTTGTATAAAACACATGGCTAGAAGGGTTTGTATTTTCTAGGAAAACATGTAGTTAAGGGATCTTGATAGTTAGTTGAAGATCAAACAACTCATATTCTAACTTCACCCAATCAAATTTAAAATACATCTTGACATACGAGTCATCCAGTTTTCATTAAACGATATTTATTAATGCGTGACTATAGAGAATCCAAACCATGCTTCGATGTAGTCATTATAATTAAATGCTCAAAAATAGATTAAGATTTGTTTGGGAGAGGGTTCTATGATGGAAATGGAGGGAAGAGAAAGAGTTCTAGTAAGTTACTCCTTTATCGAAGTTATTTTGATATTATCTATGTTAACTGAAACTATGGTTATGCAATGCAAGAGTGAATAAGTAGAGATAGAAACATACCATCTGAAGAGAGACTTGGCTCTGAGTAGAAGGACTTGTAAATCCACTAAACATATAATGGTGATCATTATTTTCAGCAAGTTCTCTTAACCTATTAAGTTCAGGCATAATCTCTTTACCAAGGTCGGGTCTATCTTTCCTCCTTAACTCAGCACACCTTATAGCCATCTGAGCAAACCCCATGGCCTCTTCAACTGGCCAATCTGTCAGTCTTGGATCCAACATCTCACTAAATGTTCCCTTCTCAATTGCTCTACCAACATGATGTGTCAATCCCATTGGTGGTCTTGCTGTCAAAATTTGCAAGAAAATTATCCCAAGTGAGTAAATATCAGATTTCACTCCCAACATTCCTGTCTGTTGGTACTCAGGATCTATGTAACAGAATGTTCCGGCAGCCGACGTCATTCGATATTGTGTCACATTATCTGCTACTGATGGCGGTACTAGTCTTGCCAAACCAACATCGCTAATCTTTGCAACGTAGTTGCGGTCAAGCAAGATGTTTGCCGGTTTAAGGTCTCTATGTACTAGTGGCTCAGGTTTTGTTTGGTGGAGAAAGAGTAAGCCTGTGCCTATTTCAGCTGCAATTTTGAACCTTAGCTGCCAAGGTAGTGGGTGACTGTTTCCTCTACAAAAGAGACAATCATCCAAACTTCCGTTCGCCATGTGCTCGTAAACAAGGCAGCCGTATTCCGGACAGGCTCCTAGGAGGAGAACCATGTTGGGATGCCTTATGCAACTTAATACCTCAACCTGCAATGCAAGTATGATTTCAAATTGAAGTTCAAGTCATTGTAATAACAAAAGTTAGAACACCTCTAAAGTTTACAAGTGAGGATATGTTAGAACAACAACCCTAGTTCACAAATAAACAGATACGAAGAACGCAAACAGAGAACACGAGATTTGAGTTCGACCTATTGTGCCTAGTCTCTAACTGCAGAGTGACTACAGTGATTTTCTATTAGTCAAGCTTAGAGTTACATGTTACAACTTGTGTTTAAATACTACAATCTACTATTATGTATTTTAGATGCTCTATCTAACTTTAGAGAATTTATGCTGAACACAAAATTGATGTGGTGGTGTCGCATATATGGTTAGAGTTTTTATCATATGCTTACCTCTCGTTGAAACTGTGACCTTCCTTGTTGTGCATCAGGACGGAGAACTTTAACTGCGACAGGAGTATGGTCTAGAAGACATTTATAAACAGGACCATAACCACCTTCTCCAATCTTAAGTGACTCAGCAAAAAAACTCGTCGCAGCTTCAATCTCCTCAATTGCATACCTTCTATACCTCACATCTTGGTTTGTCCAAGAATCCACTACTTTTCTTTTCTCTTCTGATTCTCTTAGAGCTTTCATTTCTGCACTAATTCTCTTTTGTGCTTCAAGTTCTGCTACCCTCCTTTGTGCTTCAGCGGCTTCAATTGCTGCTTTTGATTTTGCCTTTTCCATTTCTGCTACAGCCAATGCAGATTCTTCAGCCATTCTTGCCTCCTCCAATCTCCTCTCTTCTTCTAATTTCCATCTTTGGAGTTCTACAGCCTATGATGCTCAATAATTTCATGTTAAAATACAAAAAATATTGCGCTTTATTATAATTGATGAATAAGGTACCAATTTTTCATACCTTCTGCTGTGCTGTGAGTGCTTCTTTACAGGCTGTACTGTACATTTCCATTGTTTGCTTTAGCTCCAATTTCAGTCTTCTCATTTCAGCCTCCACATCATCCTATACTTGCAGCACAAGTTAGTTACAATCAGAAACAATAATTTGATGATACAAATATATATGGTTAACATAAGACAGGAACAATAGTCGGCCATTTATCATTGACCAAAACTATGAGAAAATATCAGTAATCTATGAACCACTGACATAGATCGGACATCAAACTCAATACTAACTCATTGAAACCATTGTCATTTTGTGTGTCGGACACTGGACACACCTTCAATGTGAAGTGTTAGTTCTACATAGCTAGGAATACAAACTCTCTATTATTAACTATTTTTTTTTCCTTCAAAAAATCAATTCCGTTGTGTCATAAATATATCACTTTTCGAGGAGTTTATTGTTATTTCAAACAACAGACCATTAATAAAAGTGGCACGAAAGAGTGTGTCAAATAGAGTGTCTTGTCAGCATTTCTCTGAATCTATATAATGTAACTGTTAGCTAAATGTCACTTAATATATAGTCACAACAATAACTTATTGATTTCTTCATCCTTAAGGAAACCATATTAAAAAAATAACATTTCATGAAAAAATGCTTCTAAAGTTGTGAAATTTTTTTGCTTACTTTTTCAATAAGATAATTCTTCTAATTAATGCAATCATTGTGCTGGAAATAAAAGTGAAAATTACTTGCTTGTTCTTACCACATTTGATGCAGAAGAAGAAAATCCATCACTATCAAATGAGAAAGATGAGTGATCAGGAGTGCCAATATCAATAGACCTTCTTCCATAATTGTTTGACTCAAAGCTATAGTTTCCATCAGTATCAGAACTATATGATAGCCTAGGGTTGGAAAAGCTTGACTGATCTGAATTGTAATTGTGATTATATACAGAAGGGAATAAACGATCTGTACTTGGCCTTCCTCCTGAGCTTACAAAAGATATGTCACCTTCTGGCATAGAAAGTTCTCCATATGACCTGTCATTTGGACGTCTCCTAGTGAATGGTGACCTGTCATAAAAAGTTGAATTAACTAC
>Ga0315914_1002771_pt1 | contig 26769 bp, 8 predicted proteins | sample MpolenodulesMG_FD_203920 | JGI IMG/M metagenome (GOLD analysis project Ga0315914, IMG submission 203920) | Medicago polymorpha root nodule microbial communities from Los Angeles, California, United States - elongated nodules | ecosystem: Host-associated > Plants > Roots > Nodule | place: USA...
GTACTCTTAATTGTCATGGTTTCTAGTACTTTTGAATGCTGCATAATATATTTTGCAAATTCCAACTCATACTTTGTGCCTCTATAACCTCTAATGCAACATGATTTGAGCCGTGTTGACAGACATTCTGGAACAATTGGTGGATCCATCCAAATTGTTTTATACATACTGTCTAGACGTTCACATTCCTGTCAACAATAGACAATTTTTGATTTTATAAAATGTAAAACGTATGAAACTAGACTTGGTAAAAAAAATTATAAAGATCAGCAAAACCTGAATTGTAAGATTTTGAAGTTTCGGTGAGTGTTTGAGCACTTCAATCAACCACAAGCCCCTCAAAAATCAATCTTGATCTGTAAAGTTAAGCTGCAAATAAGTCAAACTTTGAAACATGGGAAGCTGCGTGATGCATGTTGAAACCTCGAGAATAGGGCAACCTGACAAAAGCTTCATAACATGTTCATGACATCCAAAATGAACCCTACTCAAATGGAGAATTTTGAGACAAGGTAAATCTATATCCACCATATGAGAAATATCGACCATCATTATGCTTTTCAACTTCAGAACTTCTATTGTTAGAGGACCAAATTGAAAACAACAAATAAATTAGAGACCAAAGATTCAATTAAGCCAAAAAAAATTGTCCGAATATTTGATTTTAAGAATAAATTCGTCAATTCATATTTAAAGAGTAAATACATTTTTTATAATATAATAAAGGACTGTTTTCATTTAACGTGATACGTAATTTTTTATCAAACTTATATCCAGTAGTCTTGATACATGTGAGCAGAGCGCAAGTGGTAGATGATTAACAATAAATAAATAAATAAACGTCATCATGGTAGATGGTTAACAATAAACAAATAAATGATTGTGTGTAGGTAGTTTTTTTAGAAATGTTAGCAACACTTTCTTTTGAGCTCTCTCTAGCACTTACTTTTTTATTGGGTAAAATCAATGTAAGACATATACTTTGGAAATGGAACCCACATAAAGTGGTGGGACATACATTGATTTCACCCAATAAAAGAGTGACTGCTAGAGAGAGTGCTCAAAAGAGAGTGTTACTAGCATTCCTCTTAATTTTTATTTTATTTTTTCTATCAAACTTATATGCCATGGTCTTTGATACATGTGAACAAAGGGCAAGTCGTGGTAGGTAATTAACAATAAACAAATGTCACATAATTGGTAGTAGGTTATGGATTTTTGTTCCGTTGACGAGACGGAGTTTGGGTTGGATTTGATACAAAAAAATTGCTTCTCTTTTACAGCTCTTCTTCATTCGTTCACTCACTCTCTATATTCATTCTCTATTTTTGGTGATCCTAGACTCAATTAGTTGAAACAAGATCAAGGTAATTTGCCTATATCTCTCTCTCTTTTAAACTATCTCTTACTAATACACTATTTTTATTTCTTACTATTGTCGTTAAAAACTCACATGGATCGCAACTCATATTGAAATTTTTCATTTTTGTTTCCCTTACTTTATATCATATGGTAATAATTATCAATTTTTGGATATTTTCACTTTTCTAATGTACGATGTGATGTATGGGAATTTATTTCCCTCTTTATATAACTAGAGAATATTTCTAAACAAAAAAGTTGTAATTTAGAGCATCTTCTATATTCGATTAAAAATTGATTACTTAACTTATTTTTTGTAAATCATGTCCATGTGTATCCTTTATATTTTTTAATTAGTTTTTACTGTAGTGTATAAATATTATATGAACCTTATTTTAAAAAATATATTATAATGTTAAACTACATTTTTTGCCCCTTAAGTTTTAAAGTGTTGTGATTTTGACCCCCTATTAAAAAAATGGCAAAAGTGACCCCATGTTTAGGGAAATATGTTATTTTGACCCCTAACATAAGGAAAAATGTTTTTTAACCTCTTATCTTTACAAAAAGTTGCAATTATGGCCCCTTTTTTGGGACACGTGACGTCTTCTCAGCAATTTTGGGACGAAAGGGGCAAAAATCGCAACATTTTAAAACTTAGAGGGCGAAAAGCATCATCATGCTTTTAAATTAGTCCATCTTCATATTTTTGAATTTGTTTATTCTGGAGGGTATAAATATTAAATGAATCTCTTCCAAAAAATTTTTTTAATAAATCCTGGTATTTTAAGGGAAAAAATGAATAATTAAATATAATTCTTGTGTGGTAATAGCACACCATGCAATATGGTGGATCCGCCCCTGCTACACAATTTCCCTTTTCTAATTGACTATTTTTTTCTCTTCTAGGGGCATATTATTTTTCTTTATCTGTTGTAGCAATATATCATTGCATGATTCACTTTATTTCTATCTAACCGATTTCAAATGCTTTCATTTTCCAGTTGCCACTAACCACTTGTATATACATTTACACTTTTTTTAGAGTACCACATTTCTATTGGACAAAATAAGGAATTTTTGCTTATATTTAAGATCGGAGATTATTTCGCTAAGTTGCATTACAATGAACATGATAGTTTTTGGTTTCTTTTTTTCCAGTCATATGATACTTGTTGTTTAAATTTCATGATTTTTTCTAATGGCTTTAGAAGAATAAATAACTACTCAGCCCCGTCTATCACACTTATATATCTTATCCTTTTTTATGTGTCACAGTAATATCATGGCAGAGATGGTTGCTGAGGCATTTCTTGGATCTTTATTTGGTGTGGTTCTTGATCGGTTGGCTTCAAGTAATTTCATAGATTACTTTCGTAGAGTCAAACTTGACACATTGGTGGACAAACTTGAGTCTACACTCAATTCTATCAACCAAGTGTTGGATGATGCCGAAAAGAAGCAATACGAGAATCCAAACGTGAAGATGTGGCTTGGTGATGTTAAACATGCTACGTACGAGGCTGACCAACTATTAGATGAGATTGCAACTGATGCACCAATGAAGAAGCTGAAAGCCGAATCTCAACCTTCTACTAGCAATATTTTCAACTTCATTCCAACTTTTACTAATCCATTTGAATCTAGGATCAAAGAATTGATAAAGAGCCTAGATTCTCTTGCTCAGCAGATTGATATGCTGGAATTGAATAAAGGAACTTGTGCTCGTAATGTAGTTGGAGTCAGTTTGAAACCTTCAGAAATATCACAAACTACATCTTTGGTGAATGAATCTCACATATATGGTAGAGATGGTTATAAGGAGGACATAATCAAATATTTACTTGCAGACAATTACAGTGACAACCAGGTATCAGTAACCAGCATAGTTGGTTTGGGTGGGATGGGTAAGACCACCCTTGCTCAACTTGTCTACAATGACCCCAAGATACAAGAGAGGTTTGAACTTAAAGCTTGGGTCTACGTATCTGAATATTTTGATGTTATTGGACTTACCAAGACAATTCTTGGGAAATTTGATTCTGCCCCAAATAGTGATGATTTGGATCTACTCCAACGCCAATTGCAAAAAATATTAACAGGCAAGAACTATCTACTTGTTGTTGATGATGTTTGGAATAAAAATGAGGAAAGTTGGGAGCAGTTACTACTTCCCTTTAGCCATGGATCTTCTACAAGTAAGATTATTGTGACAACACGCGACAAAGAGGTAGCATCAATTATGAAATCTACAAAGTTGGTTGATTTGAAACAATTGGAGATGAGTGATTGTTGGAGTTTATTTGCAAGACTTGCTTTTTACGGCAGGAATGTGAGTGAATATCCAAATCTTGAATCAATTGGCAAAAATATTGTCGATAAGTGTGGAGGGTTGCCTTTAGCTGTGAAAATATTGGGGAACCTCTTGCGGAAAAAGTTCTCTCCATATGAATGGATTAAGATACTAGAGGCTGACATGTGGCATTTATCTGACGGTGACAGCAACATTAACTCGGCATTGAGATTGAGTTACCATAATCTCCCATCCAACCTGAAATGTTGTTTTGCTTACTGTTCCATATTTCCCAAGGGTTATGTGTTTGACAAGGATAAATTGATCAAGCTTTGGATGGCAGAAGGTTTGCTAAAGTGTTGCGGAAGAGACAAAAGTGAAGAAGAGTTGGGTTACGAGTTCTTTGATGATTTAGAGTCTATTTCATTTTTCCAACAATCAATAAATCCACGGCATAGTGGTCTCGTATTGGTAATGCATGACCTTGTCAATGATTTAGCAAAATCAGTGTCAGGAGAATTTTGTTTACTAATAGAGGGTGATAGAGTGCAAGGAATTCCTGAAAGAACACGTCACCTTTGGTGCTCTTTTGAATCAAAAGATGCCAGAAAAATATCGGAGCATGTTTGTAAGATTGATGGTTTACGTAGTCTGATGGTACACCCACAAAAAAGCAAATTGAGCAAACCGATTGGCACTTTTGAAGTTAAGGGCACAAGGCCAACTTATATATGCAACATTGTACAACACAATTTGTATTCAAGTTTAAAATGCATGAGGATGTTATCATTCCGTCGCTGTCATCTCCTGGAGATAGTTGATGAGATAAGCAATTTAAAGCTATTGCGTTATCTAGACGTGTCTCACACGAGTATTCAAAGGTTACCTGATTCCATGTGTAAACTGTATAATTTACAAACGCTAATATTAGAATTTTGTCAACTGTCTGAGCTTCCTTCAGATTTCTACAAACTTACCAATTTACATCATCTTAATCTAGAGGGCACTAAAATAAAGAAAATGCCAAAGCAGATAGGGAGGCTACACAATCTTCAGACGCTGACTTATTTTGTTGTGGGAAAGGAGCGTGGGTATGATATTAACGAGTTGGCAGAACTCAAGCATCTTCAAGGGAAACTTAGTATTTCAGGTTTAGAAAATGTCATTAATCCAGAAGATGCTGCAAAAGCAAACTTGAAAGACAAAAAACTTGAAGAATTATGTATGAAATACAGTTTCAAAATCAATTACAATGGAAGAGAGTTGGATGTCTTTGATGCGCTTCAACCAAATAGAATCTTGAAGAGGCTTACCATTGAATGCTACAGAGACACTAGCTTTCCAAATTGGATAAGGGGTTGTGATTTACCAAATTTAGTATGCCTTGAATTGCATGATTGTGGATTATGTTCCCGGTTGCCACCACTTGGGCAGCTCCCATCACTCAAAGAGCTTTCTGTTTCAACCTGTGATGGAATAGAGATCATCGGGGAAGAGTTTTATGGAAATAATTCATCAAATGTTCCGTTCAGGTCTCTTGAAGTTTTACGATTTTCATGGATGAGCAAATGGAAGGAATGGTTATGCTTTGAAGGGTTTCCTTTGCTTAAAGAGCTTTCTATAGAATGTTGTCGCAAATTGGAAAGAGCTCTGCCTCAACACCTTCCTTCTTTGCAAAAATTGAATATTTCTAATTGTGGAGTGTTAGAGGCATCAATTCCCAAGGCTACTAATATAATAGAATTAGAAATAAAAGGATGTCAGAGTGTTTTGGTAAATAAATTGCCATCCACCTTGAAAATGTTCGTCCTTCATGGGAATCGGTTAACTGAGTTCTCCGTGGAGCAACATTTATTCAATAATGTCATTCTTAACAAGTTAAAATTGGATTTTAGTGGCTTCGTTGAATGCCCCTCTTTTGATTTGCGTTGCTATAATTCTCTTCGACAACTTTATATAAAAGGCTGGCGCTCCTCCTCCTTGCCCTTTGCACTACACTTGTTCACCAATCTTGATGATCTTGTGTTGTTCGATTGTCCACAGTTGGAATCATTTCCTCTTGGAGGTTTACCTACCAACTTGAGCACCCTTGAAATATACGATTGCCCAAAACTAATTGCTTCAAGAAGGGAGTGGGGTTTGTTCGAACTCAATTCTCTGCAGATATTTCGAGTTAGTGATGACTTTGAAAACATGGAGTCCTTTCCAGAGGAAAGCCTGCTGCCACCAACTCTCGACACTCTCGATTTGTATAACTGTTCAAAGCTAAGAATAATGAACTACAAGGGTTTTATCCATCTCAAATCTCTAAAACGTCTACGGATTCATTCTTGTCCTAGTCTTGAGCGCTTGCCAGAGGATGGTATACCCGACTCCCTTTATAATTTGTACATCAGTGATTGTTCATTACTTAGCGAGCAGTACCAAAAGGATGGAGGACATCGTTGGCATACAATTTGTCGCATTCCTAATGTGAAGATTAGTGAGCGTAGGATTCTAAGGCTTCTTTGACCTCTCACACACAAGCATGGTCCAGTTCTGGGTCCCACATTTGGATGGCTGGTTATAGTAGTGTTGGGGAAGGTGTGGATCATATTCTTAACTATTGCATAAAATTTCTGTTATCCTTCTGAACTTTTTTCCCTTTTTTGTGTCTATTTAACACTGACCATTCAGTTTTCAATTGTGTCTACCCAGAAAACATGAGAACTGGGAACAAAAAAATAATAATTTCATTTACACTGAGATTTTCAGTTTTTATTGTTAGGAAAAAATTTGAATGTCATGCCTGTTGTGAATTCGAACTCAAAATCACACCAGTAAAACCGATGTGTGGAGAAAAAGGGAGCTGATCTTGCACACTCAAAGGCCTAATTTGTACTAGACATGCTCATGTTGTTGAATTTTGCTTTCAAAGATATCACTTATAACTTACAATAGTAAGTGATCTCTGCATTCCTAAGCTACTAGTATGTAGGTTTTTACTGTGATTTTCATTTTATTTATATTTTTAAGTGTTAAGAAGAAGTGATCAAAAATTGAATGACATCCACTTTGTTGTTAAAGGGAATTTTGGTGGATTCAATGGCATCCAACTCGAGAAATTAGTTTGGAACTTCTGATCCAAACATGTTCACTGGTATACAAATGCTCAGGTGGCTCCATCTTTTCTTCATTAGAATGTGTAGCCAATGCATGTATGTGCAAAATTTTTTCAATGTATCAAGGACCTGCATTTTATATCATTTAGAGAGGTGTGCATTGTGTGATGTCAGGACTCAGGCATCCTCTTCAACCTCTGACTCCTTTATCAGAAGTTTCATTTTGTTTTCACTTTCTTTTTAATTTACTGTTTCTATGTTTCTTCGTTCGTAGTTCATACACTGGAAGTTGACTTGTTAATTTAGTGAAATAAAATTCAATAAAACACAATAGTTCGTTAGTTACCGACAGTATGTTAACTCCAATTAGAGTGTAGGATAAGCTCAAATATTAATCATTGCAATCTGATTATTTAGAGCAGAATTTCATTTCCTGAATATATGAAGATTTTATGCTGGATAGTGTCAGATGTTTGCGAGCCTTTAATTTCTGCATACTGTGACACTCTTATTTGGTACTATAAATTGCATCACATCATTTTTTCCCTGGTTTTACATTCAAACATAGTTAAGATAACATATAGTTATCTCACTGGCACAAAATCTTTATGTGACAGGCTCTTAATATCGAGACTGCTTCTTCCTTTTCAGGTAACTTACTCCCTATGTACGTGCATGTTTGGATCAACCGAGATACTGTCAACAAAAAGAACAATTCCTTGGTACACAAATTCCTTCAGATAATTTTATTTCTGTCTTTCTTTTGGTAACTACTCCTCCATCACATAATATTTGTACAATTTTGTTTTAAAATTAATGTTACTTTCTACTTATTAATGGTGATTTTGCTATATAGGCCCCTCAGATAGCTAACCTCTAAAATAAGCCGATCCGGAGTTACGCTCTGATCCAAAAAACAGCGATGGGTCATAACTCTCGATAGGTTTTGTGCAATCCGGAGTTAAGATCCGTTAAATCCGAGGGTCTTTTGAGCAGTGTGAGAGGCTTATAAAACAATTACCCTTATTAATCACCTTTCCTCCGTCACATGATTATTTGTCATATTTTAACATAAATCATCTGTTATTCTTATTGATACTTTCAACTGGTTATGTTTTAGTCATGTTATATGCCAAATATCGATCATCATAAGTTTTGTAAGCATGGAACTTCTAGAGTCTCTAATTTCTGTATTGAATTAATGTAAATTATTCAAAACCATTTCATGACATTCTTCATTTTCACGTAAGCCAACTTGTGCCATGCTCTCAAACTCCTTTTCTTTTCCCTATTTAGCTCTAAATATGTTATTGTAATCAGTCTATATTCAGTAATAAAAGTGGTATCTCAGATTCAATTCTTTTGAAAACCAGTCCATATTTTTTGTTTTGTAGATATAAAATAGTACTTACTGAAAAATAGACTGCCTGCCACTCTACGAAAGTCCTCTGACCCTCCCAACCATTTCATCCTCGGTGGCAAGGAGAGATTGCAGCTGAAGAGCAAAGTAACTGCAAGAGCTTGTCCTGTCTTAAAAGCCAAGTTTTCAAAATCAGCTCCTTCTGTTTGCTAATCTCCCGAACATTTATGGAAAATACAATACCTCTTGATGAATGCCTTTAATTTTCATGAGGTTAGGTTCAACCATCCGCTGATGAGAAAATTACTTGAAAAATCCTTCAGGTTACATTTTAAAGAAAGCCTAATCATATATGAACCAAAATGTTGCTATCATATGTTGTAGGTTTGGATGAAGCATAAGGATACTGTGATGCTTGTTGAAGGATGCCATTTTTCGTTTCAAGTTGTCGGCAATATGGTTTCAGCTGCAAATCTCTCACTGAATTGAAGACTGATGAAACAAGAACAAATTGAACACTTGCCTAAGTTCTCAAAGTGATAAGAATTTGGCGGAAAGTCTCAGTAGACAATGATAAAGAAAAAATTCAAAGTTGAAAGAGGGTAAAGACTGAGAAATGATTCAAAGGAACAATGTTTTCCAGCTATTGCTGAGTATGGTATCATAGTTTGTTGTGTGATGGCAACTTGGGGTAAAGTTCAGGGCTGATATTGTATTCTGGACAATAGCATTTATACACAAGTTGTGCATTATAAACCTTAATCTTTCACTCATGATAAAAAAGAACTACAGCTGCTCTGCAGTTGGAGACGTAGGCAATATTTGCCGAACTTTGTTACCAAACATTGTGTGTTCATTATTTGCATTTACTGTTTCTTTAATCTCTTAATTTTTGAATGGGCTTTCTGTTCTAACATACATATAAGTGTAATTTAATTTACAATCTTCTTACTTTCTGCTTTATAATGTTCTTGCTGCAATAAAGAGGTAGCAAGGCACACACATTCGCAACAAAGAAAATTCCGGTCTTTATTTATTTCATCCAAAGCTGATTTGGATTCAACACAGAGCCTCATGATCTTGACGCGGACAAGGGAAGGGCTGACACTGTGAATTTCGTCTATTATAAGGGTTTGTATTCAAGCACTATAATTAAACATATTTGACTTACTTTCGTAAAGGTCTTTCGAAATTATGTTTCACAGTTTTCTGCAACAAATTTTTAAGGAATACTTATGAATATGATTTTCTTTTATATTATCATCAACGACCAAGAGATTTCAAATGTGTTTTATGAATATGATAATAGATTCACATGTTTTATGCCAATATATTGAAACATTTTAAATGATTATTTCTTCTAGAGATTTCAAACAATTTGAATTTTTTATCTTATTCAATTATAACACTAGTAGATTCACTATTCACATTGTTTATCATTTTGATTCAGATGCAATGATGCATGATCATGTCAATCCATTGCATTGGCTGTTGTTTTAAAATTTTAAAACAAATTTGTTTTAAAATTCAGTCCAGCTTCAAGCGGCCTTGGCGTTTGAAGCCTTAAATCTTTTCAAATTAGCTAATGGGGTGTAAAAGGCCTTTGATGTGAGAGAATATGCTAGTACTAAGTACTCTTGCTTATGATGTATAATCCATTTACATACAGTTTTCGTTGACTATAATGTTAATGATTCAGAAAATGAGAGAAGCCACAGATAAATTATAGTCTGTAGCTACTATATTTTTTTAAATAAAACAGTCATGAAGAAAAGTAGAGAACCTTTATCCCTTTGATCTAACCATCATTGACTGCTTGAACATACAGTGGTCCAGCTACTTCTGCTTCTTCATCACGAACCATCCTGTCGTATAACAACTTGTATATCTGAAATAAATAAAAGGGATTGGGGTGAGACAAGATGTCTCAGTGAGTTCCACCTATTCTAGGCTGTAGGCAACCTTAGGAAACCTAGGATTGCCATCTGTTTCTAAACTCAACCCATTTTGGGTATATACAATTTCATTATGCATAACTGAGCGATCAGAGGATAACAAGAATCGCTGTCTGAAATACTACTTTAATTATATAATAAGGGTTTTTCTAATAACTTTAATCATAAACATAATCACCATAAACCTAATAATAATCATAATCATATATCCGATATATCATATTCTGGTATATATCTAGCATGTGTTTTAAACTTGGCATTGGATACATTAAAATTACAATAATAAAAATTTCCTCTAAATAAGATATAGAAATTCTCATCTTACAACTCTAAAGTAATACCAATGACGTGACTTGATATGGTCCAGCAACTTCTACTTCTTCATCACGAACCATTTTGTTGTCTAGTAACCTGAATATCTGAAATAAATAAAAGGGATTGAGGTGAGACACGATGTCTCAGTGAGTTCCACCTATCCTAGACAGTAGGCAATCTCAGGAAACCTAGGATCGCCATCGGTTCTAAACTCAACCCATTTTGGGTTTATACAGTCTTTATCAATATCATACATAACCGAGCGACCAGGTGTTAGCCTGTATTTTCAGATTGAAGATTCAAATGCGGTCAGACTAAGGTTGACTTTATACTTGAAGAAATAATATTATTATTTCTCAAAACACTTAGTCGAAATTAGACTTATCAAAAAAGCATTCGGAACACGCATTTCGGTTCAACAGGCAAAGTGTATCGAAAACGATTTTGTTTTGGATAAAATCGAGCCAACGGATATCTTCAAGGAGCGTGTGTCTGGAATTTGAATCGGATAGATGTCTATGGCTCGATATTAGCAGTTGTAGTTTCAAATCCTACGTAAGTAGTTATTTTCTATTAGTATAAACAGTAGTTTCTCGCAAGAGAAAGGGGTCAAAATCCAATCATACAAAAAACTTACACTCAAACTATCCGCATTCAAGAGAGAAACGAGTCACAAGTTGTAATGTATGAATCTCTGTACCAATTTACATTCAATCAATGCAATTTAAGTTTATTTTCTTAAGTGTTTTTGCAATTTACTTGTTTATTTCAAGCAATACTTTTTACTCATACTTCGAAAGCAACTTCGACGGATTTAACTAAGTTGAATTCGATAAACATCTTCAATATCTTCTTATATTATCAAAGAACAATCATGAATTTCTGGTAAAAGCACAATATGTCCTTAAGATTTACTGGTTGATCTTGCAAGTTACTATTTTTAAACCAGTGGTTGTTTTCCAAAAATCGGTGTAAACAAATTGGCACACCCGGTGGGACCTTTTGTGCGTTTACTTTAGAAATTCTACCCTTGTCAAAAAACTACTTGGTCAAAATTGTTGGTTTGTGTTGTGTATGCTATTAAGAAGTAAAAAATTACTTCCTGAAATGAAACACCCTGTGAGCCACACTAATGCTTCGACGAATGCCGCTGCCACGTCAGAAACGGTAGGCAACCCGCCGTCCCCATCGGTTGGCACACAATCAATTCCATCGAGTAGTACAAGTCCAGCGTTGGCATCGATAGGATCAACAGCCCTGGCTCAAGTGTCATCACCTGCACATGCAGCGGCTTCGATAACCGCTCCAATTTTGCAGGCTATCCCAGTTACGGGAAATTTGTCAACTTATAGGTCTATGCCATATGGCATGCCGTCTTCCCTGATGCAAGGTCTACACACGAGTCCATCCACTTTTTCAGAGAATGTGAATGTACCGTTGCCCCAAATGTTTGATCCTGGGGAAAGCATTCTTTTTCGAATGCCCCAACAATCATTGACTAACGCCTCCTTAGCCTCCTTAAGGCAACAAATGGAGGATAGTAACCATGAGATGGTGTTTACACTGATTTTTGGTAAACAACCGCTGGTTTAAAAATACTTACTTGCAAGATCAACCAGTAAATCTTAAGGACATATTGTGCTTTTACTTTTCCAGAAATTCATGATTGTTCTTCAATAATATCAGAAAGTATTGAAAATGGTTATCAAATTTAACTTAGTTAAATCTGTCGAAGTTGCTTTCGAAGTATGAATAAAAGGTATTGCTTGAAATAAACAAGTAAATTGCAAAAAACACTTAAGAAAATAAACTTAAATTGCATTGATTGAATGTAAATTGGTACACAGATTCATACATTGCAACTTGTGACTTGTTTCTCTCTTGAATGCGGATAGTTTGAGTGTAAGTTTTTTGTATGATTGGATTGTGACCCCTTTCTCTTGCGAGAAACTACTATTTATACTAAAAGAAAATAAACTACCTACGTTGGATTTGAAACTACAACTGCTAATATCGAACCATAGACATCTATCCGATTCAAATTCTAGACACACGCTCCTTGAAGATGTCTGTTGGCTCGATCTTATCCAAAACAAAAACCGTTTTCGATACACTTTGCCTGTTGAACCGCAACGCATGTTCCGAATGGTTTTTGATAGGTCTAATTTCGACTAAGTGTTTGAGAAATAATAATATTTATTTCTTCAAGTATAAAGTCAACCTTAGTCTGACCGCATTTAAATCTTCTATCTGAAAATATAGGCTAACAAGTGGTCAATCAAGTGACGCAACAAATTGGTACAATTATTAACCCGTTAATTTGAGATACCAATAATAGTTATCAAACGTTGTCTGCCCAAATGGAACGGATCACCAATTTCTTTGGCGCGCCTCTAGTGCGAAACACACCGGTGCCCCAAAATCAAAATGCAAGGGAAGTAGAAATCCCTGCAGAGATCGCAGACAATTAAGTGCCCAGAAATCTGACACAACAACAACAACCGGTACAACCACAGGCTCGGGAGGAGCCCAAGAGAATTCCAATCATGGTCAATAGACACCAAGATGCGGACCAAGTGGTCATGCAAGCCCGTTGAAATAACTACGAGGGCCAAAACAACAGATCATTATTTTCATGTTTGGGTTCTGTCCTAAATTTGGATTTGAGGAAACTTAGGTCATAAGGACCTTTAGTGAAAACTAAAGGAAGATGTTTCTGGGAACTTGGGAAGACAACGGTAAGCTTTTCTTGGTCTTCGTGGTCATCTGCGAAAGGCACTAGAAATGCATGCGAAGAGTTAGGGCACAGAATAATTACCTGGGATTTCCAGATTTTTTCCTCAGCCGCTGTAATGTCTGGATCTTCTATAAACTAGGGACTGTTAACTGGGATGTCCTGTGAGAAGTTGACAGGCTCGTCACAACGTGAAAGTTGAGAAGAAGATTCTCTTGGATTTGCCATGATTGAAGTTGTTTAAAACGACGAAATGATAAGAAAGTTTTGCGATTGTTTGAAGTTCGGTTATGGAGTTTGTATTTTTTGTGAAGAAGAAGAAGGAACAGTAAAATCTGATGAAGATAAAAAGGTGAAAAGAAAAAGGTAAAACCCTTGTTTTATAGCCTTTTGATTGAGACAAGTGTCAGCATCTTATCGTGACAATTTTTAAATGAATAAAAAATGATAGTTTTCGATGTTAGGGATATGGCCCACTAAAGGTGGTGGGGACACCATAAAGGTATATTTGAACCGCTTCTTCAAATGATAACGTCGTTTCGATCGAAAACACATTTTTCCTGTCAAAGGGAAAGGTCAAAAACACCCTTTTCTCCATATCAAGGGATAAAATCGAAAATGATGTTTCTGGGGGGCAATTTGTTAGCCTGTATTTTCAGATAGAAGATTTAAATGCGGTCAGACTAAGGTTGACTTTATACTTGAAGAAATAATATTATTATTTCTCAAAACACTTTAACTAAGGTCAAAATTAGACTTATCAAAAAAGCATTCGGAACACGCGTTTCGGTTCAACAGGCAAAGTGTATCGAAAACGGTTTTGTTTTGGATAAGATCGAGCCAACATATATCTTCATAGAGCGTGTGTCTGGAATTTGAATCGGATAGATGCCTATGGTTCGATATTAGCAGTTGTAGTTTCAAATCCTTCGTAGGTAGTTATTTTCTATTAGTATAAATAGTAGTTTTTCGCAAGAGAAAGGGGTCACAATCCAATCATACAAAAAAATTACACTCAAACTATCCATGTTCAAGAGATAAACGAGTCACAAGTTGCAATGTATGAATCTGTGTACCAATTTACATTCAATCAATGCAATTTAAGTTTATTTTCTTAAGTGTTTTTGCAATTTACTTGTTTATTTCAAGCAATACTTTTTACTCATACTTCGAAAGCAACTTCGACAGATTTAACTAAGTTGAATTCGATAAACATTTTCAACATCTTCTTATATTATCAAAGAACAATCATGAATTTCTGGTAAAAGCACAATATGTCCTTAAGATTTATTGGTTGATCTTGCAAGTTACTATTTTTAAACCAGCGGTTGTTTTCCAAAAATCGGTGTAAACACCAGGGATAACTAGGATCGCTACCTAGAATACTATCATGGTTCTATCATAATGTTATATTCTTATTCATACACATACATGTAATCATAATCAGAATCATAATCATAATTCTTGACTTAAAGTTCATGTCATTAAATATAGATTTCACTATGTATTATCTCTTTGTTGTGGCGAACGGTAACTATTTTGGTATCCTTATTTCTACCATAAGTCATTATTTCTGAATTAGGTATCCTGTTTTGGAGCAAAACCCCTGGCAGGATCATTTGCGATGAGCAGATTTGCTGGTGATTATGCTCTTGGCAAAACTCTTGGCAAACGTCCATTTGCCAAGGCTTTCTGCATTTTGCCAGGGCTTCTGCCCCTGGCAAATTACCAGATTTCTTGTAGTGAAAGTTAGATTTATATATTTGAATCAAATTTTGGAACAAACACATCAATTTTTAAAATTGGGTTAACATAGTTTACTCAATTTCTCATATATATATATATATATTTAAAATTGGATAAACTACTTTGGAATGAAGAGGAGATGAAGAGGATCAAGTTGCTAATACAATAACTCACATGGATATTCATGCTTGTCAATGTTCTTAGGTTTATCGGTTTAAAAGAATGTTTATACAAACTACTTTGGAATGCAGTTATACATGTTTGCAAGGTTTCAAGTGTGATTCTGAAAGGTGTAAAGCGAGGTACTCTGTACAAGGTACTACGCTAACTGATTCTGTTGTTGTTGCTTCCTCCGAGATTGACCAAGAAGATATGATGAAATTGTGGCATATGAGTGAGAGGGGGATGCAAATTCTGGCTAAAGGTGGTCTTCTTTGTGGGAACAAGATAAAGGATCTTGGGTTCTATGAACATTGTGTTTTTGGAAAACTACATCGCAGCAAGATTCCTAAAGCGATTCATATAACAAAGGGCAGCTAGATTACATTCACGCTGATTGTTGGGGGCCTTCACGTGTGGAGTCTTTTGGGGGGTGGGGGGGTGGTCATAGGTACTTTCTGTCATTGATACAATTCTAGAAACTCAAATTTCATTGAAATAATCTCATAAAAAATGATACGATATCAACAATATGTAACATAAAGGAATAAATTGGGAAGAAAAAAAAGATGAACCAGTAAAGTGTTTCGGAAAATTAAGTTAAATGATTGACTGTGTGATTTTTAACCTACAATCCTGACGTAAATTTGGAAGAACCATCTTTTACACGTTTGCCAAAATATATTCAAACATAAATTTTATAAGAACCAATAGATTTTGCATGAACAATAGATTTTGCGGTCTACCCACCACATCATATAGTGGGGTAAGTGGGAGTTGAACCGGGTACATGCAGCACAATTATGTTAACACTTACCACTTGGCTATGTGAACTTGCTTGATAAATTTCAATCTGAACTATATATATTTAACTGAAACGTTTATTTCTCACGAGTATATATATATATATATATATATATATATATATATAAGACATATCATGTGAGAATGGTATGAATGAATTATAGACATCAAATTAAAAAGGAATGGCTCAGATTAAAAGATGGATCAAGTGAGTTGCTGTATCCAATTCTAAATTATCATTCTCATTCACGTGTTTTCCTCTCCCATCAAATTCTTCCCAAAATCACACATCTTCTTCCTCTAATTACAACACAAATCAATTCATTCATCTATTGAACACAACCCAAAACTCGAATTACAATGCAAATTTGTTATCTCAATTATTAAGTTTTTTTTTTGGAAAAGAACAAATTAATAAATCTGGAAAAAAAGAGAAGCTGAGGAGGGAAATAAACAACGGCGGAATCGGTGGGGGAGGGGAAAGCGGCGAAGAGGTCCTCCTTGGTGGTGGAAGGTCGGAGTCATCGGAACTGGTGATGGAAGGTAAGGGGGGAAAGCGACAACATTTGTGTAGTTGAAAAAATTACAACAAAAAATTTGAAAACCCCATTTTTCATCATTGGAGGGAGAGGAAGACAAATAGATGAAAGAACACGTGACCTTTTTTAATTTGGTGTCTAATCTTAACTATACATTTTAATCTAATGGCTGATATTCATTCCTACCATTCTCGTACAAGAAACACATTCTCACATGATATGCCCCCTATATATATATATATATATACACACACACACACATACATGAACTATATACATTTAACTGAAACGTTTATTTCTCACGAGTATACATATATACATGTTTATTAATATATGATATAATTATGGGTGTTCAAAACTGAACCAATCCAATAGAAAAATCGCAAACGGAACCAACCCAAACCGAAACCACAAAAAACCGCATTTGATTTGGATGTATTCGGATCATTTTTCTACTCAACCGCATGGTTTGGTTTGGTTTGCGGTTTTCATTTTACCAACCAAACCAAACCAAACCGCAACGTAAGAAAAACTCTAATTAAATCTATGTCACCTAGACCAATACTCATAGAAACTCAATGGAAACTTTTACAAATCGATATATTTTTTCTATTGTTAAGTTTCTTCTTTGCTTTTTATTTCCAAAATATATTTATGTGCTACTTGAACTTTTAGAGAATGATAAAATATTAGTCTTTTACATTTCTTTCATAATAGAATCACTTTATGTCCGCATTTTTAATTTGGTTTATGTTGTTTGAGGAAAATGAAAGTGTAACGTGGAATGAAATTAAAAATATTGTCGGTAACATTGTTGGAAATATGTTGTGTTTTACCTTTTTAACTCAATTTTAATGTTGAAAACAAAAAATTGTATTGTCTCGAAAAAAACCGCACCAACCGATCCAACCCAAACTGTATTGGTTTGGTTTGGTTCGGATTTTATTTTAAAAGTCAACCGAACCAAATCAAACCGCGTGCTTTTTTATCTTGCGGTTCGGATGACTTTTAGCCTCAAAACCGAACCAAGCCGCACCGCGAACACCCCTAATATAAATATCTCTCATGGTTGTTAAAAAAAATTAATCTCTCATGTTTCTAAAAAAATAATATCTCACATATTTATTTGATAATTATAAAATATATTTTCCATTTAGTTTTTCTTGTTAATGTGAATATGATTTTGATATATATTCGGCAATTATTTAAATGTGTGAATTTTTATTAATTTTTTCATAGTAGTTTTATTAACTTTTATATTATGAAATTTGTGTCATGACTTTTTTTATAAAGACTGGGTCAATAGTCATACGGGTTTTAAAACATTGATTGAAACAAAGAATACACGATCTGGTGTGACAACTCATGATAAGATGCCATGGTCCCACCTAAATTAGCTGTCGCTACCATTATTAATTATTAATGATTAATGACAATAAGAAATGCAAACAAATTACGTTTTCATTATGGTGAGGTCAGGTTAGTACTCTATTAACTTTCATCATATTTTATTGTAGAATAAAAGGTTAGTTTTCTCTTATCTTTGATCATATTTTATTATAGAATTATAGAATAAAAGTTAGTACTCTTTGACACGCCAAATGAAGACCAGTATTTGGTTCAATATTATGTACAAATAGTCTAGGTTCCCACCAATCAACTTATGAAGAAGCAACACACAATAAAGATGACACTTATAGTACTGGTAATAATTTGAGAAAGTTTATTGATTGAAATTAATTAAATGTGTCGGTTTCCAACATTGATACGTGTGAGACGGTGAAAATATTTTTAATTAGAAGTGTCGGTGATAAAAAGCTAATAAATGAAAACGCCTTTGAAAATTAGCGCATGCCACTGTAAGTGATGTGCACACGGAATTCTTTAGAAAAAGGCGAAAGAATAGTTTGATATGTGCTCATCACACGGCTCAGTAATAAGTATGGTCAGTTTGTAAAGACTATAAAAATCAAAGAGGAGCATTGTATACAACTATAAGCTACACACACTCCATTTTACTTTTATCCTTTCAACTCTATTATTGATCATGGCAACTATTGTGGCAGAAGCACTTATATCAATTTCTGTGGAGGCATTATTGGAGAAAATTGTTTCTGGCGAATTCGTGAACTTCTTTCGGCGCACGAAGCTTGATTTTTCACTCTTGCAAAAGTTAGAGATAACACTGGTGAGTCTTCAAGCTATTCTTAATGATGCTGAGGAGAAACAGATAAAAAATCCTGCTGTCAAGAAATGGTTAGAGATGTTGCAAGATGCTGTATTTGAAGCTGACAATTTGTTTGACCAAATTCACACCGAGGAATTGAAGTGCAAAGTCGAAGCCGAATATGAAAACCAAACTGCTACTGCTCAGGTGCTCAAAAATATTTCTTATCGTTTCAAAAGATTTAATAGAAAGATCAATTTCAAATTGTATAAATTATTTGAAAGTTTAGAACATTTAAGAAAACAGAAACTAGGATTAAAAGAAGGTGTTTCCTGTCATGTTTGGCATGGAACTCCTACAGGTTCTGTTTTGGTAGATGAATCTGCTATTTATGGCCGACATAATGATAAAAAGAAACTTAAAGAGTTTTTGCTGTCGAAAGATGGTAGTGACGGTGGAAGTAAAATAGGAGTGGTTTCCATTGTGGGCATGGGCGGGCTAGGAAAAACAACAGTAGCTAAACTTCTCTACAACGACCCTGAAGTCAAGAATAACTTTGATTTGAGAGGGTGGGTATATATCTCCAAAGATTTTGATGTTGTTAGAGTCACTAAAACCATTCTCGAATCTGTCGATTCAGAAGCAACTAAGACTAATGACTTGAATACTGTTCAAGTGCAATTGCAACAAAGTTTAAGCAACAAAACTTTTTTGCTAGTATTGGATGATGTATGGTATGGAGGATATGTTGGTTGGAATAGTTTGAATGATATCTTTAATGTTGGGGAGATGGGGAGTAAGATTATCATCACAACACGAGATGAAAGAGTTGCGTTACCCATGCAAACCTTTTTTTATGTCCACCACTTAAAACCTCTTGGAAGTGAAGATTGTTGGTCTCTACTTGCCAAGCATGCATGTGTTGAGAGTAACTACCAGCAACGATCAAACTTGGAAGGAATTGGCAGGGAAATTGCCGATAAATGTGATGGTTTACCATTAGCAGCAACAGCACTTGGGGCCCTACTTCGCATCAACTTGTCCATGGATTATTGGAATGACGTATTAAAAAGTAGCATTTGGGAATTAACAGATGATGAGGTGCAGCCGGCTCTGCTATTGAGTTATCGTTATCTTTCAACTCCTCTAAAACGATGCTTTGCTTACTGTTCACTTTTTCCAAAGAACTCCATCATAGAGAAAAAGATGGTAGTTCAGTTGTGGATTGCAGAAGGCTTAGTACATCTGCCAAAAAGTGAGAAAAGTTGGGAAAAAGTAGGAGACGAATACTTTGATGAACTAGTGCTGAGATCGCTAATACGTCGACGGTCTGTTGATAATGAGGAATCAGGCTTTGAAATGCATGACCTTATCAATGATTTAGCTACAATGATTTCATCTCCACATTGTATTAGGTTGGACTGTGATGAACAAAAGTCACTTGAAAATTTTGAAAGGGCACACCATTTGTCATACATTAAAGGTGAATATGACACATACAATAAATTCGATAAATTGTATGGATTAAAAGATCTACGTACCATCCTAGCTTTACCATTACAAAAACAGTGGTCTGATAGTTTGTTATCGAACAAGGTAATACATAACTTGTTTTCAACAATGAAACAAGTGCGCGTGCTGTCTTTGTCAAACTACAGGAGTATCACAAAGCTTCCTAACTCTGTTGAAAATTTGATATACTTGCGATACTTGAATCTATCTTTTACTGGGATTGAAAGGTTGCCTCCCGAAACATGCAAGCTTTACAACTTGCAGACCTTGTTGTTGGCACATTGCTGGAATCTCGCTGAATTGCCCGAGGAGATGGGGAAATTGGTGAATCTACGTCACCTTGATATCAGTGGTACTAGTTTGACTGTAATGCCCATACAAATAGCCACACTAGAAAATCTCCAAACTTTGTCCGACTTCGTTGTCAGCAAACATCATGATGGACTGAAGGTTGCAGAGATTGGAAAATTTCCTTGTCTACAGGGGAAGCTTTCTATCTCACAACTGCAAAATGTTACCGATCCCTCTAATGCATTTCAAGCAAATTTGAAGACAAAAGATCAGATCGACAAATTGGTACTAAAATGGTCTTCCACTACTGCTTTAGATTCACAAATCCAAAGTCTTGTACTAGAGCAGCTGCAACCCTCAACAAATTTAAAGAATCTCGCCATAGAAGGCTATGCTGGACACAAGTTTCCAAATTGGTTGGGTTATTCTTTATTTGTTAACATGGTGTTTTTGAAGATCTTGAATTGTGATAACTGTTCGTGGCTGCCACCCCTTGGACAAATAGGTAATCTGAAAGAACTCTTTATTGGTGAGATGAAATCACTGAAGAGTGTTGGTACTGAGTTCTATGGGAGGAGTAATTCTCCTTGCTTTCAACCATTTCCCTCGTTGGAGAATCTAGACTTTGATACAATGCCAGAGTGGGAGGAATGGAAGTTGATTGGTGGTACAGCCACAGAGTTTCCGCGTCTAACACGACTGTCTTTGCGGCATTGTCCAAAACTCAAAGGTAATTTACCCCTTGGACGACTAGGTAAACTGAAAGAACTCGTTATTCAAGGGATGCAATCAGTAAAATCAATTGGTACTGAGTTCTATGGAAGTAATATTTCTCCTACTTTTCAGCCATTTCCCTCATTGGAGACTCTGTGCTTTGAGGATATGCGAGAGTGGGAGGAATGGAAGTTGGTTCGAGGTACCGTCATAGAGTTTCCTAGGCTAACACATCTGTCGCTGCAAGATTGTCCCAAACTCAAAGGAAACATACCAAGCAAGCTTCCAAGTCTTACACATCTATCACTTGAAAAATGTTTGCAACTCAAAGGAAACATACCTCTACCCAAAACCTTACAATCTCTTGGAATCTATGAATGTAAGAATCTGGAGTTCCTTCCTCGTGAATCCTTGCACAATTACACATCACTTGAAAATTTGACAATATTCAGTAGTTGTGATTCAATGACATCATTCACCTTGGGCTCTCTCCCTGTCCTCAAGAGTCTGGATATTTACGGCTGTATAAATCTGAAATCAATACCAATTGCAGAAGATGCATCGCCACAAAGTCTCTCGGTTCTTAGAAGCATCACAATATGGGAATGTCACGGATTGGAGTCATTTTCTCCAGGTGGATTACCCACTCCAAAACTCATTCATTTTATGGTGCGTGGGTGCGAGAAGCTTCGTTCACTACCAGAACCAATGAATACTCTAGTTGCTCTTCAAGAATTGGAAATTAAATTTCTTCCAAATCTGCAGTGTTTTGCAAAAGATGGTTTTCCTGTCAGTTTACGGCAACTGAGTATTGGCCATCTTGGAGGGATTTCGCAAATGGGAAGTTGGGAACGACTCAATTGTCTTTCCGTATTGCGAATTGCAGGTGATGATTTCGTGAATGCGGTGATGAAAATGGAAGTGCCATTGCTACCAGCTTCTATCGTTTCCTTATTCATTTCAAATCTTGATAATATAAAATGCTTGGATGGGAAGTGGCTTCAACATCTTACCTCTCTCCAGAACCTTGAGTTTTCATTCTTTGACAAGCTTAAGTCGTTGCCAGAAGAGGGATTGCCTTCTATTTCTGTACTGAGGATCATGCATTGTCCATTACTTGAAGCAAGTTTGCAGAGGAAGAGAGGGAAAGAGTGGCGTAAGATTGCTCACATTCCATTCGTAATTATCAATGATGAAGTGATCACATGAGTGCCGTTGATCACAGGTGCGTCTTTGAATTACGTTGAGAATTCATGCTTATCTAAGTCTTTTCTTTAACAAGCTTTTGCTCATGAGCTATCTATGCAATAAGTTTGTTTATACTAACTTTTGCTTCTATTTCCAGGTTCTCATCCCTTTCTCTGCTTCCATTAGCTATGATGATGAGGTTGTTTTCTTCCTTGTCTCCAACACCGACGACCTGTTCCAGTCCTCTAGTTATGTGTATGTCTCGACTTTCTGATATTGTTGCACTTGCCGATATAGCTGGTAACTAACTTTAAGAAGTTACATTCAATTTGATTAAATGGTATTTTCTTTAGCTTTTGTTCATAGTAATGCATGGATAAGAAAAAGGATGTTTTGTCTTTGGTAATAGAATATTGAGGACATGGTGGTTCCTAGTTTATATGGAAGGAAAAATCAAACCAACACTTGGTCTAACATGGTCCTAAAAGGAAATCTGATGACCGTATTTATCTCGATCTTTTTGAAATAAGGTAGATGAGTAACTCAAGAAGAAACTAAGCCTTTTGCGTTCATATCCATTGACCAACAATTGTTAAAGATCTGAAGCATAAAAGCTTATCAAGGATCTTAAGCCTTTCTCAAAAGCATGGCTGTCTTAGAAAGCTGTACTTTTACCACCAGCACCTCGTAGCTGTGAGTGTCCCTATTCCACCCTCGCCTAATCCATTTTCTTTAGAATGTGGCTGGTTAATACTATGAATTTAAACTCATGATTTAAATTCTGATACATACTTGTCATTTCTATTCATTTGAAAGACAAATGATGTTCATGTAATAGGTTTTTAGAAACACCATGTTTCGTCCTGAAGGGCATCCTTGACATTGATGTGCAAGGCTTGCGAATTATGAATTTTGATGTCATTGTAAACACAAAATTTTCAATCAATGATAAAAAAAGTATAAAGAGTGGCACTACCTTGTTGAAAAAGAATCCTCATATGGATTTGAATATCATATAAGCTCTCTTACTACTGCCTTATAGATAGTTAGTTGTTTTTCTTTTACATGCACGACGATAGTGAGATGTGGGAAATATAAAATATAGGTGCTGATTGTATTTTGAAACTTGAAGCAGGTTATGAAATTTGGAAGGGATGCCGTCCTCTATGTTGAATCACTAATTGTTTCCATCATGGGAGAGAATTGAAGGATTAAAAAATATGTTGACTCGGAAGGAGGATTTGGTGCCCAACAGAATAAGGTTAATACTTTTAGTTAAAAGTTAACTTCATTTATGAAAATCAATCATAAGATTTCGTCGGCTTCTTCCAGAGCAAGCAGTTTCATATAAATCTCCAAAAGGGACTCTTGGCTTACATTTCTTTAACTGGACATGAAAGCTTTCCTGAAAATAATAGTTCAAAATGCATGTTATACTAATTTCGTGCTAAATGTTTGTTGGAATTAGGCCGAACTCAGCTTCTTCTGCTACTGCTTTGAACATGGTGTAAACAAAAATTGTATACTATCAGTACATTTTAATGCTCCTTTTATAGTGTGGTATTTTGTGTGTTATACCATGTTTTGCTATCTTTGAGTCTTAATTGAGTTTTCGTGAAGCTCTTAGCTAATTTCTGTATTTTAATGTATATTGACCATTTCTCCTAGGCCATAAATTGGGATGTATTTATTTAATTTAAGTTTGTGAGCATGTGTTGGAAAGTTATTAAGCACAACTATAACTTATATGTTTGATCCAAAGCCTAGTTTGAACGATTTTAAAACACTTTTTTTAAAGGCTTAATTGCACTCTTCACCCCAATTATGTTATAACCAGAGACATATTGGGAAACAGAAACAGAGAGGGGTGCAAAAACAAAATTACAAACTAAATAATTTCTCTTTAAAAAGTTGAATGCTTATTTCTCCTTAATCAATCTTTGATGTCAACCTTTGATGAGGGTGAGTTTTGAAGAAAAAGTTCACTATTCCATTCCATGAGTATGGATGTAATTTCTTTCTTTTCTAATATCAATTATTTCAATAAGACAAGGAATTGAGCTCAACCTTCAATAACTCCGGAACTAACGAAAGAATATAATCGGTTAAATCACTGAATATGTCTTCATTATTATCTTCGTTTTTAGTATGGTTCTATACCATGTAAATGAGATTTCTTAATAAATCTGTGACAGATTGTACATTATATTCAAGATGTGAGTGGTTATTTTGTTTAAAATTTTGCTACCAATTTCGATTTGAGGTATAGGAGCATTGTGAAATACCCCTTCACACCCCTTCCAAGTAGAGATTAAAGACCGCATCTTATACGAGATGGGACAAAAGAAGAATAGATGATTGCATCTCTTTTCAGATTCAAAACGAAAGACTCATGAGTTGTCATGTCTCGGATGCAGACTACCTTTGGCCAACTATGTAAAGGTGTGGAAGAGAGCAAGAAAGTTTGGGTGGAAAAAGACTGATAAGAGAGCTAGAGAATAAAAAGACAGAAAATAATACTTCTTTTACTTAATTTCATATGTCCATTCCCTTCATTGAATAATACATAAATAGGGGCAGCTAGCCCTATATCCTAGTAGTTGGCAGACAGCTTTCATTAGTACTAAGATAAGATTGGTGACTCATTATAATCTAACGGTCACCTCTAGACAAGGACTAAAACATAAGGATAGACATTGGGAATATAGACTTCTTCTGGAACATTCTTCTATCATGCCTCCTAGTGCTTTTTATCAGCCAACTTGGGTACATGATAATCATTCAAGTGTTTGGGCCTTGCTGTCTTGCGTTTAGGCCTAAAGTGTGGTGTAGGTAAATCATCCTCTTCTAGTTCATCAGCTTGGGTCATAACATCCCCATCCCCTTCCACAAACACCTTGTCCTCAAGGTGGAAGGATGGGTACAACTTCTTCATCTCGTCAATGTCCTCCCACGTTACATCTTCTGGATATAGGCCAGACCATTGAATAAGTACCTTTGGTGGTTGCCAGTCCAGAATGTGAGCTGGTTCGACGAGAGGTAAATTATCATGGTCCTTGGTGGGCAATGGGAGGTCTGCAGGGTTGTGAGTTTGACATGGTTTCAGCTGAGAAACGTGGAAAACCGGATGAATGCGACTGGTGGGTGGCAGTTCCACTTCAAACGCAACATCATTAATGGCTCTCAACAGTTTGAAAGGGCCATAATACCTCTTAGTGAGTTTGTTAGTTCGTTGTTCTCCCAAAGTGGATTGACGATACGGACGAAGCTTCACAAACACAAAATCTCCTGGTACGAAAGTATGGGGTCGACGTTTCTTATATCCGTACATCTTCATGGTTTCTTGGGCTTTTTTGAGCTTACTCTTCAACTTTGCTAGAATTGCATCATGCGTTGCAAGCTCAAACTCCACAGCTTCAAGGTTTGTGCTTTCTCGGATGTATTGAGGGAGAGATGGGGGTGGTCTTCCATAGACCACTTCAAATGGTGTGAGCCCTGTAGATGCATGAATGGAGGTGTTGTAGTGCCATTCCGCCCAATGTAAGAATTTGCCCCACTTTTTTGGTTGATCATGAACAAAGCATCGCAAGTATTGCTGCAAAGTCTTATTGACAATCTCGGTTTGATCGTCACTTTGTGGATGATATGCAGACAACATTCTTAACTTGGTACCACTTAGTCTAAAAAGCTCTTGCCAAAAATGACTAAGGAAGATGGAATCACGGTCTGATACGATACTGCGAGGCATACCGTGTGGTTTGCAAATCAATTGACAGAAAAGTTCAGCGACTTTGCAAGCTGTGAAGTTTGTAGGTAAAGATCCAAAATGTGCTGCTTTGGATAGACGGTCCACCACCACTAGAATGACCGTGTTACTTTGAAGTGAAGGGATTCGACGATGAAGTCTAAGGAAATATCTTCCCAAACTGCAGACGAAATAGGTAGCGGTTTTAGTAAGCCGTAGGGAAGCTAAGTGGAGTTTTTGGTTTGTTGGCAGGTGAGACACGCATTAATAAAATCAATAACATCACGCTTCATGCCTACCCAATACACATTCTCCTTGAGACGACCGTAAGTTTTTGTGATTCCACTGTGGCCTGCTATGGTGGAAGCATGGAATTCTTCTAACAACACTGTTTTGAGATTGGATGAATTTGGAATAAATAGCTTATTGTCAAAGAACAGAAGCTTACGTCTCACTTGAAAGTGGGGGTGTTTTGATGGATCCTGTTGTACTTCTTGGATTAATTTGATCATCACAGGATCAGATTGAAGTACCTCTTCCAGCTTATTCAGGAACTCCCAATGAGGTACTGTAATAGCGAGCATTGAATTGTCTTGAACCCTTGACAAAGCGTCGGCAACTCTGTTCTGCCCCCCTGGTTTATACACTATCTTGTAGTGGAATCCAAGCAATTTTGCCAAGTAATATTGTCTTTCAGGTGTTTGAATCACTTGAGTCATAAGCTCCCTAAGGCTGCGTTGGTCGGTGTAGACGGTGAACTTTCTTCCCAGCAAATAAGTTCTCC
>Ga0315914_1002774_pt1 | contig 26765 bp, 10 predicted proteins | sample MpolenodulesMG_FD_203920 | JGI IMG/M metagenome (GOLD analysis project Ga0315914, IMG submission 203920) | Medicago polymorpha root nodule microbial communities from Los Angeles, California, United States - elongated nodules | ecosystem: Host-associated > Plants > Roots > Nodule | place: USA...
TCGACCCCACTTGTAGACAGTGTCATACTCATACTATACTTGTGTTTGAGGTAAGATTTGATGAAGGGATCCAATTCTCCATCCATAACAGAGGTGATATCTGGTGTTTCATGCCCTGTTCTTACATCCTTTACTAGTTTGTATGGATGGAAGACATAATTTCTTATTTGCTGTCCCCATTCAGCCTTCACTACGTCCCCTCGAATCTGTTTAAATTCAGTTGCACGTTGCTCTTCAGCTATCACCAACAGCTTCGCTTTCAAACGACTTAAAGCTTTTATCTTATTTGCTAGCTGGGATCTCTCCTCTGCACAAGCACAATTGCAGTTTAGAGTTAAAACTTATAATTAAAAGTATAGATAACCAAATTAGATCCATACTAACACAAAAGAAGTGGCTCTCAAAATTTTATCACAAAAGTGAATTTAAACAGAAGCAACGATAACACTCTACAAATGATTAGAGTAGTGACGGTGGCAGTTGCAATAATTATAGTATTGGTTTCTAATCATAGTAAGAAGAAAATAACATATGTAACGAACATAACAGAGACCTGTAGAGAAGGTCAATAAATCACACTTCAAATTGATTTGATAAGGTTATGAAGAGAGAGATAGTCAATAACTGAGTGAAGCCTCCCTTTCAAAATAATGTAAACAGAGCAAAGGAGAAAGAAGAACCTGTGCAGCGAAGAGTGACACCAGTTGGGATATGTGTAATTCGTACGGCAGTTTCAACCTTGTTCACATTCTGGCCTCCTTTTCCACCTGCTCTTGAAAAACTAATCTCCAGGTCCTCTTCAGGAATTTCAACATTCAGAGATTCTTCTGGAAGAAGAGGCATGACTTCAACACCAGAAAAGCTTGTCTGTTCAAATATTCAAATATTGGAGTTCAAAATAAATATTGTACATTTGTAATCAAAGGCATATGACTAAGCACATTCAAAGGAATTTTTTTTCTTCATAAATGGACATCATTGTTATTGCAGTCTACAGCAGCACTTTCATTGGGTTTTTTTGGGAACTGATCAAGCAATCTGACATTCAGCTAGCAAAAAAAGTCGGTTGTTACCTGACGAAGACCTTTGGAATTAAAAGGGGATTGTCGAACAATGCGATGTGTTCCTTTCTCCCCAGACAAATACCCATACGCATAACGGCCTTCAACTTCGATGGTGGCAGATTTAATTCCAGCTTCTTCTCCAAGAGATTTCTCAACCACTCTGGTTTTGTATCTCTGTTTCTCACCCCATCTCACATACATCCTAAGAAGCATGTCCGCCCAGTCCTGCACTGGAAATAGTAAGTTGAAATTGAATACTCAGCATCACCACAAAGTACTCATATTCCAAGAAAAACGCAAATAGAAAAAATAACTCAAAAGATTGATAAGTTGCAACTTCTCAGACTACACAGTGCGGGCTCTCTATATTATTATTTGAGAAAGGAAAAAAAACAGCATAGCAAGGTTCAAAGATGACTATTTTTTAGAAATGGCAGAATATTGAATGCTTAACAAACTCATTCCCACATACTACAAGTGCACTCATCCCGATTTAAATGCTTGTGACAGTTACTTGTCAGTACACATGTGGCTATGAACAAATTTCAGAAAGCCTGGAGAAGTTTAAAAATGTTGAGACAGAGAGGTGACATATAGCTGCGTTAATTTTTACTCAGGATGCAAAAAAGAAGATAAATTCTAGCTTTTCCTGGCATACAACTTACAAGTTCCTCCGTTCTACCTGTATAATATATCAGACAATAAATTTTTTACCTCTAGAGCTAGGAATGAAAAAACAAGTTCATTATGGTAACACCTGTACATGGATAGCTATTTACCTGTGCATCAGTACCTCCCGCACCTGCTGTAATAGAGATAACAGCACCTTCTTTGTCGTAAGGACCAGAAAGAAGTTGAGTCAGCTCAAACCGATCAATTGACTTATTCAGTTCTTTAATTAGACTAGAAGCTTCTTCATAAAGCCCTTTATCAACGGATTCCATTTCCTCCGTCAGCATAACTATTGTTTCTGCATCCTCAACCTACATTCATTGTAATGAAGGCCATAGTGGCACATGATTAGATTGGTACAAGTGAAGAAGTGGAGACACTCAACACAACACGAGTCCTTAAAAGAGAAATAGATTTGTTGTACACCGTGGAAGCATCGTGAACATTGATAGCCATGTTTATAAGTCTGCGGGTGGCTATTTTCATTTTGGCTTTTATCATTTTTTTATCTTTCTTGCACTTAATTAGCAGGAGATAAATAACTTCTGTGTCAATTTTACAAAATTACCTTCATTAGTTTTTGTTTCTAAATCTTTACGGTCAGTTCTTAAGGCCTTTAAAAGTTAACAATGAAACTTGAAATCCCATTTATTTATTAGTATAGATATTACTGCATGTCGGTCGGTCTTCATGTAATTGTTCCTAAAATATTCAGAATTATATCTAACCTGAGTTTTGTACTCATTGAGCAATTTTATCTTATCTTTGACATCAGCCAATGTCGAAAGAGTCTGTTGAGCTTTGGCTCGGTCGTCCCAAAAGGAGCTACAAGATGCTTCCTCTTCCAACTTGGCAAGTTCTTGCTCCAATAATTGTAGACCAGATGATTCTCTAATCTCTTTGACACGCTGTGATGCAATTTCAACATCCTTCCTCAGAGAATAAAAATCTGCAACACAATGCCGAGTGATACTTCAAAACAAACTAATCCGGAATTGATTTTAGCGACTATCCTCTAATTAATTCACGCCATACATTATGATGCAGTATATGCTTATACAAAAGGAAGAGAGAAGCAAGAAAGTACCAAATGACTTGAATCTAAAGAAGTCCTCGTGATAACACCAATGTGCAAATCTACTTATTCAATTAGAAAATAAATGGCAATCATTTGGAATAGAAAAAAATTACAAACAACAAAATGTTAATAAGATACTGCCCTGTAGTCACTCGGTGTTGTGGCCTATATCATTCCTTAAGGGTGTGTTTGGAAGGAGGATTTAGGAGGCAAAGTGAAGGGAGTGCTTACTTCTTTTTTTTTTTAAATTACGGACACTATAAAATGTTTTATAGAAAATTGAAATAATAACATATAATACTTCAATCACACTTTATTTATTTAAAAAAAAAACATTTTATATCATTCGTGATTTAAAAAAGAAAAGTAAGTCCTCCCTTCCATTCCCCTCCTAAACTCAATCCAAACACACCCTTAAGTGCTTCCCCATAGTTGGGAAAAAAAAAAGTTGATACAAAAAAACATTTGGTAACTGATGAGTGCATATTCCAGTCACGACGACTTATTTTAAAGCTGAAAGTCAAGGGCTGCTTTAAATTATGCACATCAGACTCCCTACAAGGGTTTTACATGCACGTGCACTGAGTGCGAATCTGTCAATCATGGTAAAAACACACACTGTCTTGTTCAAAATCTGCTATACAAGAGTGATATAGCGCTACTACAGCTGCTATTTTAAAATGCTATAAAAGAGTTCCATAGCGCTACCATAGCTGCTATTTTAAAATGCTGCAGCACAATTTAACAACACTAAGTGGGGGTAACATTTACATTATTATTACATAAAATTCAGTAAGTCAAGAAGTCAGCTGACCAAGTTTTCAAGGGATTTGGGTTGTTAGCAGCTGTAAAACCTACTACATACAATCTTAACCGTAAAACAAACTGAATATGAATTAAAGACTTAAAATTACATGAGAGCTGGTTACTTCGAAACTACTGTGGTTCCATTTCCACTTCAAAACACAAGGATTCTACAATTGACCTATAATTGGAGTGAGTAACATACATCACTGGTTATGGCTATGATTGGTGTATGAATGAAAATGTGACATGATTTTGTCTAAATTATACAAAAATATTTCAACTAATGTACTTATAGCATTAAAAAATTAATCTCATTCATTCATAAGTAGTTACCTTGAAGTGCGGAATCACTTGTGTGAGTACCCTCCTCCCCTTCCCCAAGGCTGCTCAATTGATTCTCTGGCGTCGCAAACAGAACTACTGTGAAAGCCATTAATACAAAAAATATATTATGAAATTAAGATTATAGAAAAAATTACAAAAAAAAAAAGAAGTAAATATTAGAATCGAAACAGGTAATGAATATGAGAATTGAAAATAAATAGAATAGAAAGAGTACCAGGTGATAGAGGAAAAGGAGAAGGACGATGAGAGAGAGTGGTGGTGCGGAAAGATAAGAAAGGAAAATGTGGCGAAGAGGGAAATTGTGGAAAAGACCTAAAGGTTTTGGCGGTTACAGTGGTGTAGTAGCAGGACAGAGGGTGTGAAACAACCTCCATGCCTTAATCGAATCGCTTCAAACTGAAAGAAACGTTCCTGCGTGCGTAAGTTATTTTGTTCCGGATATGGTTAGTGGTTACGCGGTCTAAGGTTGTCTTATGTAAAAAGGTTGTTTGGGGGAATGGATTCTCTCCTGTGAGTTTTCCTCCTGTTTTCTCCAGTGAGTTGATCTCAACCATTCATTTGTTTTAATGACACATCAATGGCTATTAATGAAAATAATTAAATCAGGCAGCTTTTGTCTTCTTCCCTTCTTTCCTTCTCACGAGATTACAAACCATCTTCCTCAATCACAACTCACAAACCCATTTCAAGTTTCAACCCATTAGATTCCAATTGATGTGTGAAAATCAAAAACTAAACTAAAGCAAACAGAGGAAACGAAAATTAAACTAAAATGAAAAAGAAGAATTGTAAGTAGAGGTATAGACAAACAATGGAAATCAATTTTCCAGCAATAAATTTTCCTAAAAACTAAAGCCAAATTCTTTATGAAACTCATAAATTGAATCTCCTCTCACTTGGTGTTGTGCTCTCTCTTAATCAAGAAAACAATAAAACTCAAATTAATTTTTTGAAGGTTGATGAGTTTTCTCCTTTAATTTGCGGAAGAAAGGTAGATGAAAAATGGAAAAGGAAGGAAGAACACCACCACTGATGTGGTGCACCGCCTCTCTACTCCACCTGCTGTCTGTCGTCCGTCGAGATGGGTTTGTGGGGGAGGAAGTGGTCTCACTCACGAGGAAGGGAGGAAAGGGAAAAAGAAAAGTCACGTGAGTTAACTCTTTTTAATAATAGCCATTGATTTGTCACTAAAATAAATAAATGGCTCAGATTAGCTCAGAGGAGAAAACTGGAGGAAAATTCATGGGAGAGAATCCATTCCCGTTGTTTGGAACCTTATAAAATAAAAGTAATTTTGATATTTAATAATCTAATGATTAAATTTAGATATCATAATCTATTTTGTTTATTGTAATAAAAATCATTTCTTGATAAAAAAATAATTTCATTTGTTTTAATCCAACGATATAAAACAAGCTTTTTGTTACAAAATTGTCCACTTATCTTCTCACTCCTAAAAAAGATTTTTTGTTCTAAAATAAAATTGCATGAATCTTTTGATAATTATCTTCCTGTCGAATTTTGTCAAAAATAAAAAATAATTATCTTCCGTCCAACAAAAGTTAATTATTTATTTTTGACTTTACTTATTTTATGTTCTCACGAGTGCATCCTCCGTCGTGCAAAGTCCATCTCGTGAAATATAGGTTGCATATTGAAATATAGCTGTCAAATTCAATGTAACATTTGATAAGATAAAATTATAGGTTAATGATATGTGTTGGTCTGCTTATTTTGTATGGATTTGTTTGGTTGATGATATGAAAACTTCGTCAAGTTACCAAAACTCTTCTTAGAGCCTTTCACCGCCGGCGTCATTGAAATCGTAAACATGAGACTTCACTTTTGGATTGTAGGACTATTATGTGCCTTTTTCGTCAAGCTCCTGTTGATTGCTTCTTTCATCTTATGTTGGCTATTTGTGGCTGTGTTGACTCCATTGTTGTTTTCCTTTCATTTGTATTATTATTATTATTATTATTATAATTGTATGTTTGTTTTTATTTGTTGGACATTTTTTGTCCTTTTCTTTTGCCTCTTTGATCTTGTTTCTTGAATGTTTATGTATTTGGTTGGAGTACCTTCTACTTATTTATCTAATATATTATTTACCATTAAAAGAAAAACGTGACTTCTTATACTATTATTATTATGGTATATATATTCGTGCATATCTTATTGATAATTTTGGTTTGGTTATTTCTTTTAATGTTAAATCATTTTTTCCCCTTTAAAATTCAATGTAACATTTGAGTTTATACATAAAAACATTTGAGTTTCATGGAAACTGAAGTTACAAATACCACTCAAAATACATCTGCCAGTGCCTCCAGAATTCCAGCACAACTGTGTTTATACATAAAAACTAAAGCATAGTGGGTAAGTGCAATTCTGACAATGTAAGTTTGATTCAAAACCTCATTACTTTGATATTGCTTCTTTGAAATTTCCCAGTTTGCTCCATATGGACAACAGAAATCAATGTCTGCATGTAAAATTATAGTCATTTTAGCTTTCTCCAAGAATAATATTATGCAAATTAAGCATACAAACAGTTCACAAAGATTGTTTAGGCCATAAGTTGTGCTTAGAGAACTAAAAGCCATAATTGATAATTAAAATCATAATATTCATTTTGCAAGGCCTAAAACCTCCTAATCATTGACAACCCATTGGCATCCTACACAATAAGAGATAGACTTTAAAGTTTGCTAAGTTGATTCTCATTTAATCTGTGTAAGTTAGTTTTTAGATGACCTACAAAAGAAAATAAATAATAAATCCCTTCAAAAAACATATGATTTTTTTTTAAGGGATAGATATTTGATGTAGACTTAAAATCTTCACTGTTATAGCAAAAAGTCAAAAAGTAAACACAAATAATCAGTCAAACAAACTAAGTCATATCATTCCTCAAAAAATAAACTAAGTCCTACCAATCAATAAAAAAAAATGGGAATAGCAAAAACATTAGTAAATCAACAAAACCAAAGAGTTAGAATGCATAATTCCATAGCATTGTGTTATGTAAATGAATAGGATTTGTCAAAGTTTTAAGTTTTCACTTTGATATTATATTTTAATTTGTTTAAGAACATGCAAACCAATCAAAATAAAGTGCCCTCTAACATCATACTCTTAAACTAAGAGTATTCCACTAAGAGTTTGATAATGTTCTTAACTGAGATATTCTAATTAAGGTCAATGTTCCACTAATATTGCAAAAAGTAAAAAGTAAATACAAATAATCAGCTAAACAAAAAAGTCAAATCATTCCTAAAAAAAACCAAGTCATACCAATCAATAAAAAAACCGGAATAGCAAAAACATGAGTGAATCAACAATACCAAAACAGTTGGAATGGTATTTTGTTATGTAAATGGATCTGATTTGTCTAAGTTTTAAGTTTTCACTTTTATATTTTGTTTTAAATTTTTTAGAAATATGCAAACCAATCAAAATAAAGTGCACTCTAACATCATATTCTTAAATTAAAAGTATTCCACCAAGAGTTTGATAATCTTCTTAACTGAGATATTCTAATTAAGGTCAATGTTCCAATAGTGTACTGTTCATCGGCTTCTCATCAACAAAACTCTAGATACTGCCCCTGGAACTGGAAATTGAAGTGACATGAGAACTTGAAACTTTATTCGGCAATGTTTGCACAACAACATGAACCAGTTTTTGAATGTCTGCTCAACTAACCTAAGATGCTTACAGTCCAAAATGAGGTTTGATAAACAAAATGTCTGCTCAGCTTGGTTTTTTATGAGCTGGATTTTCTTATAGAATGAGGGAGACAGAAAGATTTGCACCAGAGATTTTAATTCAAATCCTCAAAACTACAAATCAAAATAAAATGCAATTATGCATCCAATTGAAGGAACAATGACCTTCACCTAAAACTATCAGATCTAATAGATCACCAGTCAATGAAAATTTGTTTCATTAAAACTAACATTATGTTCTTTAGAATATAACAAAAAACTGCATACGTAGAGATATACAAATAGAAGTCTAGTCCAGATCACAGTACCCTGTGCAAATTATAAGAATAGTATTAATTGTGATCCACAAGGAAAGTAGTAAGCATGCATGATTCCAACATAGCAATGTGAGTGGACTCTGATAGGAAGATTATAGAAGAGTAATTTTTGGTTTCTTAGTTATTATAAGAGCAAAGCTTAGGATGAGCAATTACACTTGATAATTAGAAACAAAGGCTTTTTTTAAGGTTACCTATTATACATTCTTGCAACTAAGTTATTTTCATACATAAATATCATATGAACAGTCCATGAAAACCATGAATGCAATCAATCTGAAAGCATCATATTATTGCATTGTCCCAACAAAGGATAAAACCAGTAATGAAAAGCCACTCATCTCACAAGTAAAGAAAAACTGGTCCTGTTCAAAACTAAATACAGAAATAAAAGTAAAAACTGATTGTCAACGTTTATCATCAAATAAGCAGAAAAAGAGCAATTGAACTGCATTACAGGGATATATATATTAGTAGTTAATATAAAAAGATGACAGTAAAGCAAAACCATACTTCCTTCAGATCTTTGCACTTTTTTACATTCAAGTTCAAACTGGAGCACATAATAGCCACAAGCTAATAAAAAATAACTTTCAGCAACTAAACTAACTGCATTGCAAAAACCAAACCAGAAAATTTGTGTTCAACAGGTTGTAAGCACATTTACCTCCAATCTACGATTTCAACCTTTGCTGAGGGTGAGTTTTGAAGTAAAAAGTACAATGTTCCATTAGGCATGGATGAGGGTATGCGCGTTTTCACTTTAAGCGACTTCAAGTTACACAAGGAATGGAACTCAACCTTCAATAAATCAGGAACTAACGAGAGAACCTAATCAATAGGGATGATTGTCAATCAGGAACAATTTAATACAAATCATATTTTTTGACAAAAATATAACTAAAATAAAAAAGGAAGCCTATTAAGAAAAATAATAAATAGTGAAAATTGAAAAATGAATTAACTAATATTTTCTCAAATCAAACATGGCCTTAGGTACCTTTAGAGCAGTATGATTGAGTGTCAATGATTTGATATTAGCAAGCTCAGCTAACCAGTTGAGAAGAACCAACGAAGCATCGGCATAATCTGACCACATTCTTACCTCAATATTTACATGTTTGACAGAAGAGAGGTTGATTTTGCTCCTACATAGTTTCAAAACAGGAATACCCGTACGACAAACAAAGTCAAAGGTGAACAGACTTGGAGTAGATAACTCAACCGTGCAATAGTAAGCAGGATCCCCTACTATAGTCAAATTGGTAAGTGTAACACTTGATATGCAGAGGCTTTGTGCATCAAGAACATTACAATACAGAATCATCAAATTATTCAAACTGTTTAATGCCGAAAAAGGCTCAGCACAACCATCATCGCCAACACAAAAGGCGAATGACTCTAGAGACAGGGTGGTTAATGCTGGCAAATTAAGGGACTTAGGAAATAATAATCTCTCATCAGTTCTAGGGGGACCAACACAAAGGTCAAGAGAGGTTAAAGTGTGACATGAAAAAAAGCAAGAGGAAAAGTGTTGAAAATCACAGCAGGCGTGGACTCTTAATTTCTCAACATTATGTGAAACAGCGTATGTGACGACCTTTTTGAGTAGGCGAGGATCCACAACACCCCGGCACAGAAATTCAACAGTGTGCAGCGGGGTTGACACATCACGAAGACACAAAATACGAGACACAAATCTATTGAAACTTTTGATCCTCGCAAAGTGTGAAGAACATAATATAAGGGTGGGAAGATGCTTCCAAATATGTCTCCATCTACTGGAGATTGTGCAAGTTTTAACAGCTTCGTCAGCATCCAAAAGGGATAGTATGCGAAGAAGAACACAATCGGGTAAATCACTGATGCGATCTTCTTTTACATCATCGTTATATTTTTTCTTTCCTCGTTTCATTGTCTGAGAAGCTGCGAGTTAGAAGCAAATCAGAGGCAAGTATTGAAAGGTATGAAACAAACATTAAAAAAATAGCAAAATTGAAAGAAGATAACAAAGAAATCATTTTTGCTTTAGGATGAGATATCAAATCCAATTGGACTTAATTATTGATTTTTTATCAAACGACTTATTCATTAAAACATCATACATAGTCAAACATCAACTTTGTCTAAGGAAGACCAAACGCGCATGTTTTCACTATAATTAAGTTTAATGGGAACAACCAAAATCAATTCACAATGATGAATTGAAAATGTAGATTAATTAAATTAAGTATGAGAAGTGATACCCTATTTAGTGATGAGACTTATTAGCGTAAACCCTAAATCTGAATTGACTGTTGAATTTTGCCTAACATGAAATACGAATGGAACCCTAATAATCTAAGTATGAAGAACACTTAACAATGATGATGCAAAACTTACCAGGGATTGAAAGTGGTGCTTGAAACGGGGAAGAGAAAGAAGGGCCGAGTTCGTCAGTGAGTGACGGAAGTGACGAAGATTGAACCGGTTCGCGCGTTTCCCTTTTAAACACGTGAGTTTTGAGAATTTATTAAACATTTGAGTCTAATTGTTTGGTCTATCGATTTTGGTCTATCGATATACATTTTGTCCTAACATTTTTTCTTTGAGAGAATTTTTTTTTTTTTTTGGGATTCTTCCAGAGAATCTTGTCCTATTATTTTTTTAAGGTTAAGTATGTTTTTAATGTCTATAAATATGGTGTATTTTAAGGTGAGGGAGCAATTAAGTCCCTCACCGGTGAACCATCTATAATATACCATTAAATCTTTAAAAATGATTTTAAGGGTTTAGATTTTATTAAAAAAAAAGAGAGAGTAACACATGCTTTCCTCCACCCAATCCCTCCTCTTTTTTATTTTTCCAGCAAAACCTTCATCCTTCTCTTGCTTCCTTTCTGTCTTATTTCCTTTTCTACTAAACTATATAGAGAAAACCTAGATCAAAAAAACTTCAAACCTTGTAACAGTGGAAAGAGAAAACTCAAATCAAAGAAATTTCAAATTTTGTTTATAACAATGTTTGACGCTTGACAGTTGATTTAAAAACACAACTGAAATGAATTTCATATGCCTTAACATCCCATATCTAAAGATTCATACATATATGATATGTTTAATTTTTATCGGCAATTGATAAAAACACATTGATTGGAAATCTAAGAATTTATTCAAAGCATTTTGCCTAAATTTACACTAAGATCTAATTTTTCTACGTATGAATAGCCATAATTTTTAGTTTTATTTCGAACATCGTAAACTTGATCATCCTTGGTGTTTTGTGTTTGGCAACAGACCACTATCTTCATGTATAACTTATGTGGTTAGCACCTTTTGTGGAAGAAACCAACTATGTGAGGAATTGGGTGGAAGAAGGCATATGTGTTACTTTTATTTTTTTAATAAAATCTAGACCCTTAAATCATTTTTAAAGATCTAATGGTATATTATAGATGGTACACCGGTGAGGGACTTAATTGCTCCCTCACCTTAGAATCAACCCTATAAATATATCAACTTTCTTTTTTAATCTCTCTAAAAAATTTCTTTAGATTTTAATCCCTATAAAATATTCAATCACCACTTTTACTCCCTATTTTTATGTCAACTCGTGTGTAAACTGTATTTTTTAATGAAATTATGCATAAATGTGTAAAATATTGTAAAAATCTCTAAAAAAAAAACTAGAATATTTTAACAAAAAATAAATTAAATATGAATTTTTAACATTTAAAAATATAAAAATTCACATATAATTCATGTTTTGTTAAAAAATTATAAAAAAAAAATGTCTTCTAAAGAGATTATTATAATATTATAAATATGAATTCTAATTGTCTGCAAAATTTTACTAAAAATATGAATTTTACATACAAGTTTATTTAAAAGAAAGGATAAAAAATGAAGTTAGAAATTTTTTGGAGACTAAAAATTGAAAAAAAAATTTGCAATGATTAAAATGAAAAAACTTATATATTTATAGAGTAACTAAACGTTTTTTAACGCAAGAAAACATAACGGATATTAAAAGTACAGTGAAAAATATGCTATAAAGTCGCATGTGCGAGTGAAAACAACTGTGAAGTTGTTTAAAATTACCATGTGCGAGTAATATGGTATAAAATTAAAGTGAAAGGAGTAATATGAGCGCTGCGTTTGTTTAATATGTCTAGTATAAACAACGGATAGCACTTGGGTGACATTGTGGTTGGTGATGTTGGTGACATTGGCCAACCACAATGTCACAAGTATATAAAAAAACAAAACATCCTTGTGAGAGAGAAAAAGAAATCCACTTATGACATTGTGGTTGATCAATGTCACCAACCATAATGTCACCCAAGTGTTATCCTAAAAACAACTATGAAGTTGTTGTGTTTACTAAATACGATTCTACAATTTTGAATAATAAGATAAGTTTTTCTTGTAATTGTCCACATCATCTAGTATTTATTTTGCAATCCAACTCAAAAATCACTTTTTTAGGGAACTAAAAAATCACCTTATTAAGTCTCAAGTCTCAACAATGTAATCCATTGTAGGCCTTGGTATAATTATCAAGCCTCACCCTCTGTTATAGTCACCATCGTGACTAGGGTTGGGAATAAGCCAGGCCGGCCTACAGGGGCGTACGGTCTGACCTGTTTTGGCCTGGCCTGACCTGACCTGTTTAGTAGATAGGTCTAGGATTAGGGTTTTTAGAAAGACTGTTTAGTTAAATAGGTCAGGATTAGACTTCCAGAAAAGCATGTTAAGCCTAATAGGCTGCCGTATTAATACTTATTTATTAAAACATGGTTTTTATATTAAAATAATTGCATACATTAAAAATATAAACACATTTTTCTCTATCTATTAGTCCCTTAATAGGCTTTGTTGTTATAGATTTTAAGCAGGCTTTAAACTAGTTAAAATTTACTTGTAGTGAAATAGGCTTTTAAGTAGGCCTTAAGACTTGATTAGCCAATTTAATAGGCCAAACGACTATTTGATGACCTTAATGTAAAGTAGGCCTGGAAGTAGGCTTTCAGGACAGTCCAGACTTTTAAATAGGTCAGGCCAGACCAAGAAAACAACCTATGATAGGTCATAGGCCAGACTTAGGCTTGTAAATTTTTTCGTAGGCCAGACTCAAGCCTATCAAAGTCTGGCCTGGCCTGACCTATTCCCACCCCTAATCATGACATTACAATAGGATGCGAAAGATGAAATAAAATTACACGCATCATCACAAAGATAAGCACCCACGCTCACAATCTTTTATGCTTCAAAGAATGTCACATCAATATTACACTTTGCAAAAGCTAGCGACAGAGGTTACCAAATTATTTGATCTAACTGTTGATAGTGTGGGTGATGCACAAAAGGGGAGGATGTCGAGCATATTGCCATGCATGGACTAAACTAAGAAGACAGATGAAAAACGCAATAAATGAGGTTCAAATTGTGTTTCAATATTTGATTATTTTTTTGTTGTTTAACCATTTTTTTTAAGGTAATTTGTTCGTAAAAGGTTGAACACATTATTAACAAAACATTTAACTTCAGTTTAAAACATACATACATACAAGGTAAAGTTAAATCATAAAAAAACTAAACGTAAACATAAAGAGAGAAAGAAGAAAGACACAAAGATTTATCATGGTTCACTACCTACCTGATAACTAGTCCAGTTCACTCGGTCCATAATAATACCACACTTGACCAAAAAAGGACAACTAACAAAAAAGTGACAAATCAAATCTACAAGCTCATTACAAAAAAAAAACAATAAATGCCGCCAGTAACAACTATAATTCTCCTTGAAAAGTGATTATGTCGAGTCTGAATCCTATCCTGAAGTAGTTGCTAAGAGAAAACGTTCATCTTGAGAGGAGACAGAGAATTCCAGATCCTTGCAATAAGTTGCACAATTTTTGCTGACCTCTCGTCCACCACACTAGCTTTTATATGAAGGGATTTATAAGTCGATCACTGAATAAATACTCGATGAATCATTGCTCCAGACCTAAAATTATATACTTTCACGAAAAGTCAGACTCTCTAAAGCCTATATGAGTTATCCTAAAATTACAAGTTCCCACTCAAAAGGATCCCTCGTCCACTTAAGATCTCAAACCCATTCAGATCCTTCTCTCATGGTTAAATCAATCACTTTAGTTTCTTTCTGAATAGAAACTTGAAACAATCTAAGCAAACGAATTATGAAAGGAATACCTCCCAACTAAGGATCTTTCTAAAAATATGTAGATCAACCATCTCTAACTTTCCTGAGGATACTACCAGAGAACTAATCAATAGACTTAGGCTGACCTGTTTCAATAATATTTTTTCACAAAGCCTCCCTTCTAGTGATCAACCTCCAACGCCACTTCCCCAAAAGGGCAAAATTAACAAATCTTAGATTTCTGATACGCAATTGTTCTTCACTATTGGACTTACAAACATTTGACTATTAAAACAAATAGAATATTTCTCGCTCCTTTAGACTCCTTCCACAAAAACGGCGTTTAATCCTCCTCACAATCCGTCTTTAAACATCATTTGACATTTTTAAAAAGTTTCGTGAAAGTTTCACCAAAGAGCGTTAAGACCTAAGAACGATAGCGAAATGCAATTAAGGCGACTATGATAGTCAATTACATCAAAATCGTAAACAACTTCATCTTGCTGAGATAAATATTGAACTCGTCAATAATAACAAAAGAAAATAAACTTGGCATGAGTAAGTCAAAAAGTAGAACTAAACCTGCTAAAAACGAGACAAGTGATGAGCGAAAAATTCACCAATTTAAAACACTCTGTCTTAATTGGAATATGAGAGCAAAAAAGTCTTACACATACTCTTTATACAAGAGAAACAAGTACAAATATATCTCGCCTTATGACATGTTATTTTCTTAACACCTAGTGTTAAAACTTAAAGCACTGCGCCATTATATTCCTCGTGATTAGGGGTTGTGAATCATTATATAATAAATAATTATATACTACACTTCAAAAAGCTTAAAGCACTCGTCAGTATATGCCTTGTACGTAGGGGCTGTGTATGTGGACAGTTAAAATAATACTAGGGCAGAGATACAATTCTAGGCAAGCCACATTGGCTTGCTAGTTGATTCAACTGAGTCGCCTTATGTTTAAATTCACCTTATAAAATTTGAATGACTCATTTTACTTCGACTTGTCGAACCATCTCCAACTCTAGACAACTTTTTAAAAATCTCAACAACGTCGTTATGAAAGAAGAAGCGAGAATCGCTTTGACAAATACACAACATCATTGTCCTTCACCTAAATAACTAAGGTAGGATAGGAGGCAAGTAGAATTATTATATTCCACAAAAAGAAAATAAAGCTATTATAGAATTTTCCTCTATTGTAGATTTTTTATTACCTGCGCACGCTGCGCACGCAGCACTCTAGATTATCTAACGTGTTCCACGCTGACTCATCTACAGCTAAAGAATATACTCTTTAGATGCTTATATATACTCCTGTCTATGTACCGCAGTAGCAGAAGTTTCCGCTAGTACGGCAACACGTAACTGCATTGTTTTTGTTTATCTAGTAGTCCATTCTAAGCACGTGGCTGCATTAAAGATTATTTATGTTTTTTCTCTACGTATTTGTGTAAAGGTGAATTAATAATAAATTTTAAACTAAAATCAATTATAATAAATAATGGAAAGAAATAAAATGAATTCGAATCGGGAAAGAAAGTGTACGTAACTGAAGAAAAGAAAACAAAGTGACTTGTTCCGTTTTGGACAAGTAAAATCCATAATCAACATAGGAAGATCAACTTCACCAACCAACCAACCTATAACAATAAATTGATATTATTATTAATTTTTCCATTAAACGATAAATACGTACCTGTTGGTAGTAGCAACTTCACTCAACTGAACTAACTAACTTCTCCCTGCAACGATGGGTTTTTGTCCGTGTTTTGGAGATGAAACTTCCGAAGTTCCACTAGCGGATCGTGACCCGGTTCTACTTGTTTCGGGCATGGGTGGCTCCATTCTCCATTCAAAGCCCAGGAAATTCGGGTTCACCACTCGTGTTTGGGTCAGAATCTCCCTCGCTGACTTCGAGTTTCGTAAGAAGATTTGGTCACTCTACAATCCTGAAACAGGTACTTACTTACTACTGCTACTTTCTATAAACTTGTTTCAAGTTTCCATTTATATGCATTCATTTCTCACACTAAATTAAGTAATATCAATCAATTTTCAGGTTATACTGAATCGTTAGACAAGAAATCTGATATTGTTGTTCCTGATGATGATCATGGTCTCTATGCAATTGATATTTTAGATCCATCTTGGGTAATCAAATCATATATCTATTTTTTTTTAACACCTGTTACTTTCAGTTCTGTGCATAATTTTTTATTTTATTTTTTAACTCGATATTCAGACCAATGACCAACTAATCTAAGAGGTCCAATTCCACTCCGTATTTGAAGCCAGATGGAAGCTCTGTATGGACCAACCCACCAAAATTGGCATCGGCGGAATCGAACCTTGAGACCTTGAGAGAAGTACACTCCAAGGTCTCAAGCCAACACCACCAAGCCAACCCAAGTGGGTTTGTTCTATGCATAATCAACTAATATAACAAGTTGTTACAACTTATTAACCATGATCATGAATATCATTAACCATAATTTTTATGTGTATATATGAATACCAATTGTGTTTAATGAATATCTTGTATATTTGAACATAACTTTGATGGTTAATGGATATCTATAAAACACAAATACTCCTCGGATTATGTTTGTCTTGGTGTCGGATACGTACGCAGACACATATGGTTACATTGATTTATGTCATTTTTTGAAATTATTATCAACGTTGACAAGTCCGTGTCCGCTGTCCATGTCTGAGTGAGTCTGTGCTTCATAGATAGATAGATATTATGTATATTTTATTTTACCACTTGAAAATCATGGTTAAGGATATTCAAAGTCATAGTTAATTATATTTAATGGATGATTAATGAGTTGCAACATCTCGTGATATTCATTAAATGTCTACTGAACCTAATTAACCACATATTCCAATTGTGTTAGCAATTATGCTGTCGAAATTTGTTTGTGAAAATATCCTTTCTGATATTTTGATTGGGTCTTTCTTATGCTTAAATTTAATGTTTCTTTTGTGTTATGTGTTGCTGCAGTTTGTAAAATGTGTACATTTGACAGAGGTGTATCATTTTCATGACATGATTGACATGCTAGTTGGATGTGGATACGTCAAAGGAACCACTTTGTTTGGATACGGATATGATTTCAGACAAAGCAATAGGTAGTGTTCTTGTAAACTTCATTCAGTGAGTGGATTTAAACATTGTCTTAGTAAGTAAGGATTGCTTTCTAGCTTATGAAAATAGCAGCGCTTACAACTTTATATACGTTATAGTCTATAGATAAGTTAAACGAGAGAGTTTTTGGAAAAGTTGAGATGCTGAAAGCCTGAAACCCATTTGAACGTATAGAAGAGGCTATAGTTTGGGTGATCTGTGTTCATTGCAACATCATTTCAACCTTTCTATTCTTACACGTGCTTATTTGAAAACTTGTTCTAAAGCGTGTATTTTATTGCTGTTGTATTTGATAGGATGGACAAGTTAATGGATGGCCTCAAACTCAAGTTGGAAACTGCTTACAAAGCCTCTGGTGGAAGAAAAGTCAATATAATTTCACACTCCATGGGAGGGGTTTTGATCTTGTGTTTCATGTCACTTTACAGAGATGTGAGCACAGTCTTTCTCCATCTCTACTTATGAAAGTCGTGCTATTTCTACAATGTATAAGGATGAAAATCAAAGTGGAATCGGTGGTTATTTATGTTGTTGCTTGGCAGGTGTTTTCAAAATATGTGAATAAGTGGATTGCCTTGGCTTGCCCTTTTCAAGGTAACTCCTTTTCCTCTGTTTTTACGTGCTTCCTTTTCTTTGGTGTAATTTGATCAGCACATAGTCAATTTTATTGGTCCATGATTCGAAGTTTAAAAACATTTGGATATGAACATACCCTTCTTGATAGCCATATGATTATTAAATTAAATGTGAATTTCATGAGATGAAATATTATTAATGGTACTTAATTATTGATAAGTATGCCATTCTATGACTAGTTATCTTTATCTTCCATTCTTATTTGATTGCATGTTTTTGTCTCGTTAATTTTGATTAGCTAGGGCTCTATTAGGGGTTTGATTTGTTTCTGACATTTGTCCATGGACTAGATTGAAATAAATACCAAGCCATTCCAAAATTTGGTTACTAAGAGTAATAACTAACAAGTCTACTATAAAGTATAAATAAATATTTTGATTTGATGAAAGTGACAGAAAATGTGTAACTAATCCCTTGAAAAAATTCCACTGCAATGAATGAAATATGTCTATGAGCCAAAAGAGATTTAGAGGTAATTGATTTATTTTTGGAGCTAATACAATAAGGTTTGTGGAGTTGATCGATCTATAGTGTCAATCATACCTAGTGGAAAGACGTTTAATTTTGTTGTTTGAATCACAAATGTAAAGGGCTCATCTCCTTTACACTCCCCCTTTTCCAATTTTATAGATGTCTTAACTATCTAAGTTTGAATACAAATTCCACCTGAACAGGAGCCCCAGGGTGCATCAACGATGCTCTATTAACTGGATTAGAATTTGTTGAGGGCTTTGAAAGCTTTTTCTTTGTATCAAGGTGGACTTTTCATCAATTGGTACATTCTTGTTCTTGGTTAACTTATCCTGTCATCGTCTAAATTGAATGTGGGGATAAATGATATTTCTACCAAGAAAAATCTTCAATTACCCTTTCAATTTTTTTATCAGGCATCATTGCCAAGGAAGTGGCCAATCGAGTTCAATTGAACTGTCTCTTCAAAGGAATGAGTTTGATGTGGACCAGGCTTGAATCCCTTTTTTTCTACACTGATGAACCTCTCTGGTGCCTGTAACAGTAATCCACTATTGTCTGCATTCATGTCCTCGTGTTATTGAGATGCCGAGTTTGGTCACCAGTCAACTCATTCCTTTGAGAATGGTCGCAATTTTTTATGTTGTGTGTGTAACTCATATTAAAACCACCAAGTTTTTTGAGATAATCTTATCACATTAGCTAGTTGAGTGTCCATCAATCTATGAGATGTTGGCAAATCCGGATTATAAATGGAAAAAGAAGCCAGAAATTCAAGTTTGGCGAAAGCATAAAAAGGATGGGAATGATAACGTCAATTTGGAATCTTATGGACCAACCCAGAGTATCTCTGTATTTGAAGAAGCACTGAGGCACAATGAGGTACTGTATTTGAACTTTTCTTTAGGTTGATGAATGTAATACGTGTTTTCATATATGCTATGAAATATTCTACCAATTCATGTTCATATATGGTATGAAATATTCGAGTAATTCATGTTGCGAACCTTTCTTTAATTTTGTTGCATGATTACAATTTTATGAAGTATTTTGTTGACATATGCAAGATCAAGCTTGATGTTTAATATATATATTAAACAATGATTCAAATATAATACTATAAAAGTAGATAAGTAAATTATAGGATCATATGTTACTAATATTATAGAAATTCTGCTAAACCTTCGAAGACACGTCAGTTTTGTGAATTTTAATATACTCAAAAAATCAATATACATTTTTATGGAAATTTTGTTATTATTATTATTGTTAAGTTTCAGAAAATAAACTTTGTTATCATTTTTAGTTGTTAGAATTTGAAAATCTATTTCCAACGACTAAATAAAATAACATATCACTTCATTTTTGTCACCATTTACAAGAACACCTTTTTTCCGTTTCATTTTTTTTTTTGGAGGTAAGATTGTTTTATCCTTTTTTTATGGTCGGCGTGTTGTTAAAGACTAATTGCCTTCTTCAGTTTTTCTGTCATCTTCTTTCATGTATCCTTTGACTGTGGTTTGGAGGATAAAACTTATTCTCCCATAAATTTGATTTCTCCTTTCTCGATAACAAAAAAAAAATTCTTTAAATTATTCAAATTTAAAAGTTTAACATCTATGACTACAGTTGACTTGTCTTTAAGAGAAGGGAAGTAAGAAGGTTAGCTATTACTATAACCGATTAATATGTATTCCTATACAATGGTTAAGTCGTAAGGGATTTTGGCCCAGTGGCCGATTCATTGGCATCGCATGTCAGATGTCTGTTCAACTCCTAGCCTTATGAGATGCCGCCGCGTGACTGATTTGTCAATTAATCGACTCACTTTGGCACTGTTGTTGGTCTGACCGATTCTCTAAAAACTAGCTGGCTTGCACTGCCTTTGGCCAGTCGCGAGCCTTATGAGCAATTATGGGTTGCTCTTGTATCAGTACTTTGTTGAATCTGCCAAACTGGCTGCTTTGGGCTTGGTCTTGTCCTGTTTTCAGGTTAGTTGTTGTAGCATAAGTGACCGGCTTCTTGGTTCAAAGGAAAGCTGTTGCATACTTACATGTCATTATTAAGTTTAAGCTAGTTTGGGTCTTTCTTTAATTAATGCCAATCAGAGTATTTGTGTTAATTATAAGAACTTTAAAACAAAGAAAATACATAATTTCACGTGTAATATTACGAAGGACTTATTATTTTCTTTTTTCCTTTTGCAGCTAAAGTATAACGGGAAATTAGTGCCAGTGCCCTTTAATATAGCTATCCTTAAATGGGCTACTGGAACTCGTCAAGTTATAAGTAATGCTAAACTACCGGACGGGGTCTCCTTCTATAACATTTATGGAACATCATTTGACACACCTTTCGATGTTTGGTATGTCAGTAAACTGCTATTGGAAAACACATGTATGTCTTTGAATTAATTTAGTTTGAGATGGGATGGTTTTATAGAAACTGAATCGCCTCACAAAACTAATAAATACTTTACATAGTGAACTTTCTCAATTAGCTGGACTGATCTTGTTTCTTTATTACATTTCAAAAAGCTTTTTTCTTTCTTTCATAATTTTGATCGAAGGAAGAAGGGTAATCTCATCCTCGGTAAATAAATATTATTGCTGTAGGTTTATTCATTGGGTCCATCATCACAAAAATTTAGATGAAATATCCTTTGCTCGATATTTGTGAGTTTCTACAATATTTTTCTGATATGTCTTGCCCATGCCTAATGCAGCTATGGTTCGGAAAAATCTCCAATAGAGGACTTATCTGAAATATGCCAGACACTGGTGAGTCACTTTTTTATCTTATATTTCAATGACAAAGACCACCGATAAGATTCTTGTATCTTTATTTTATAAAAATAGATAGCTTATTGATATGTCTTGCATCATTTTCTATCTTTACTGAAAAGCTAGCGTTTGTTATAACCGCAAAAAGAAATCCTTTATTAGATTTGGATTTCAAATAATTCTTGGACTTGGGTGGTAGGACTCGTCTACAGACACTGTAAACATAGAAGTACAAAAAAGAATATCGCCAATTTTTCTTAGAATTTAGTTTGGGTCTAACTCAAGCTTACAAAACCGGCTTTGTAACCCTTAAAAAAAAAAGGCTTTTTAAGGTGAGGGCTGCCCAAGCTTTATAAACACTAAGGCCATATCTCTAAGCAATGCGAGATTAAATGAAGGCAACCCAAATGCTGCAAGTAGGCAGCTAGAGGTGGACCACAATGAAGGCAAAATTTCCAACAATTTTGCAAAAAAATATATGCTCAAATTTACATCTTACCGAGGGAGATATATATTTTCATATGAAAATAAATAATTCATGATATAGGGTGTCAGTCAAAAGTGGAACTACATTAGGAATGTAAGGTAGGAAAGAGATAAAAAGGTTGGGATACTCTGTTAGGCTGAGATAAGAAGATGGGGGAAGTGAAAGGTGGGCTAGATTCAAAAGTGTAATTGGGTGGGAGGTACAAGTCCCTAGAAATATTCTATGTTACTGTTTCTCCTTCTTTAGTGATGTTTCATAAAATCAGATCTTTCAGTATCAGTCTCCTATCTGTAGCTTTCACAATCAAATGGTGATGCCATGTAGTATAAGCTCAATCTAATTAATTAAATAATCTAAGCAACAATCAGATTTTAATTGTTTTTGACATCTGGCTTGTGATACCTGATTTCTAAAATATCTTTCTTTAATCTACTTATGAAAATGCTCTATATAAATTTGTCCAAGTCCTTAATATTTGTGTAATGAGTGCTCTGCTGCAAGGGAATATCTATTAGTAATAGGCAAGCAGATCAAATAAAATTGCTGCTTTTTAGTTATTTTTGGCTATGTTTTTGCTTTTGGTTTTCGTCCTTGGGATGGCATAATTATGTCATTTCTTTCTAATTTCGGTGCATATTCATGTTTGTGTATTGAGGAAAATAATTCTTTTTATTTCAGCCACAATATTCTTATGTTGATGGAGATGGATCTGTTCCTGTTGAATCAGCCAAGGTGCTCACTCCGATCTTTCTGTATTTTTGTACTAAACTGTAGCCATGTTGATATTATCATATTTACTTAGGATTTGGCTATAATGTCAAATTATAATGCTAAAGTTAATTAATCACGTCATTCTAAGAGTTAAGCTTTTCAAGGAAATTATTTGTTGAGTTTTGAAGATTGATGTATTCGGCAACCATATGGATATAGGCCAGATAGATGGATACAGATATCTATCTGATGTTTCTTAATATAATAGTTCCAAATTTAGCTTTGGATAACAATTCCTTAGGAATTTGAGGAGTTTTGTTGTCTCATGTCACAGGCCGATGGACTTGAAGCCGTTGAAAGGGTAGGAGTTGCTGCTGAGCACCGTGGATTATTACATGATAAAAGTGTATTTCAACTTATTCAAAAATGGTTGGGTGTTGAGCCAATGGTTAGCAAGCAATCTAAGACATCAAAAGTGGTAGATACGTATGCAATAAACCCTATGGTCCTCTAAATTAGTTTGTTTCCGAAAACAAGGGTCATATCCATAACCCACGTGCTTGTGTTCCACATTGACTGCTATCCTTTTTTAGAAAAATGCAAGAAACCTGTAAACACCTAAGCTGCCATTATTTATGCAGCAAATGGTTTGGTGCTAGCTGGTGTGGTATAATTTAATTATGCATTGTATAGTAGAATTCATTATTGGGCGGTGTACTATATTTGGTGATCATCGAGCAAGATGTATCTTTTCTCACATCTTGAAGATGCTTGGCTGCTGGATGACTTAGTCTCAACATGTACTATTATTATTTGAGCATTCTTATCAATCTTCTTTGATTCAACATGTTCAAATGTAAACTCTACTTTCACTGTAAGAAAGACAATATTTCAAATGAGCACTAAATTATGGTAGATTTTTTCTTATTTTTCTTTTCATCTTACGACTTGTTCCAAGTTCCAACTCAATGAGTCATTGAAAAACTTTTCCCTCTACAGAGCCCTAAAAAGGTAATTCTCTCAAAAAAAATTCAAAGGATTTTCTTTAGAGTGGATTGAGGGGGAAAAGATTGCTTGAGTGAACTGGAATGTCAAAAATAGGTGGGTGAGAGACTTAGATTTGTTTAACATAGCTCTTTTGGGAAAATACTATTGAGAGAGAAGCTTTAATAGAAAAAAAAAGCAAACAGAAATTTCTCTACAAAATGGTCATTGACTATGCGTCTTCTGCAAATTGTGAATTGGAAACAACTAAATCATCTTTACTTGTCCTGTATCAGATTGGATATGGTAGCGTTGTTTAACATTCTAGGAAATTTGAACTCAGTTCTGCTTTGTTATTATGGTAAAACATATCACTGATTTTTTATTGGTTTGACAACAATCAAGAAGTGCAACGACATTTGGCAACTTGTTTATTGGCGTTGATACATAGGATAGGAACCATATTTGTTTTAAGTCCTCAAATCTGAATACTGAGGTGTTGGAAATGATTAAGAATAAAGATTGGTCATGGATAAAAGCTAATTTTGAAAATGAGTCATTGATGGTCAAACACAACTTCTCTTGTTTAGCTTGATATCATTTTCTTTAATTGTATTTCATGTAATTTAGCATAGGTATGTAATTGTTCTGATGTGCTGGCAGCTGCAATTGGCAGTTTTTGTAGCTTTGAAGGGTGCAATGGATTTGTATTTTTTTGTGTGCAAGTTTTGCTGCTTAAGTTATCTGTCTTTCCTCGTTCTGAGTTTCTGGTAATCTGTCTTGTCTGCTGGTTTTGTTGATTGTTGTTAGACAGTGTAAGGTTTAGAAAGAGTTCATAAAAAAGGATACTTGCACTTTATAAATCAATTTTATAACGAGGAGTTATGTTAAATTCGAAACCTAAGATGATATCATAGTTCTTCCATTAGAACAACCATCATATTATCCATGCACGAAGCTCGTTAATAGTGTTTGGTGTGAGTAGTTGTATATTCAAGACTATAAGTGATGACAGTCAGTTATTCATTATTTTTAGAGTCTTTTTATTTAAGTTTTACTCTTTCTTTTAATGTAGTGTTTAATTTAGAGTCATTTTAAATAAATTATTGTTTTTTATTTATAGAGTAAGTAATTTATTATTTATATAAGTTAGTGACATAAAACTATAAAAGAATAGAACAAGAAAACAAAGAAAAAACGTGCAACAAGTGGCTTGAAATTGATAAAAGGATTTGGGCTTTGACCGAACAAGTGGGTGTTGACCCGAGAGAAAAGAAGTCTTTAGCTTGATACAAGAAATATAAAAGGGCTAGCTGCACAGGACCATGAGGAATTGACGATTTTGGCACAACAGGAGCTAGGTATTCACGTTTTTTTGGAGAGAGAGCACGGAATGGAAGGAAAGCCGGAAGCAAAAACGCAAGCACGCATATAGAAGAGTAGCATCACGGGTTGAGGAAATTTGATGAGTATAACATCTCTCTTTGTAATTTCTTTTAACCTTGTTGTTTAAATTCTTTTATCATGAGTGGCTAATTTCCATTGATTAGGTCATAGATGATTTTGTTCCAGCTCATTCCTATGTAATTTGTAACTCTGAATTATCATGAATGTTATTCCAGGTTATTCAATATAAATTGTGTGTAATGCTTTTATGATTCTGACCCAATATAATTGATCTTAGAGATTATATGACTGCTGACACCAGCTTATAACTCAGACATATTTATGCTGTTCAATTTAACGGACAATCTAAGGATGGAAAGTTGTTAGGTTGTGATTCTAAAATTAACGGATTTAAAACCTTTGATGATTATAGGTTCACCTAAGGAATTAGGGAATTATAATTAGAAAAGAGGGCTCTGAGTCAAGGGATTGACCTGAGCTATTTTGTTAATTGTCGTAAACTGAATAACAATCATATGATTTAGATGCAGATTACTAATGAGTGATGGACAGATGAATCAAAAGACTTAATCATTTCTCTAAACATATTTCAAAACCGATTTTATTCTTCAGCCATTTATTTACTTTTTATGCAATCAAACCAACTGCCTAGGGCAACCCCCTATTTACATACATCTTGAATATTAATGAAATTGTCAAGTAGAGATTAGAACAGTCCCAGTGGATACGAATTAAATTATTACTTCGATATATATTAGTACGCTTGCTAAAATTATATCAATAAGTATAATAACTTAGGATAAAAATGTAACTTAAAAACATGAATATTGAACCTGAAATTTAGATAAGTTCAAATTACAACTAAAACAAACAAATATTCTACAACGAACGCAAAAGCAGATCGACAGATAAACATGTTAATGTCCGTCTTTCCACTAAATTTGAAACTTAAAAAAGGTTTATAATGAAAAACACTACTCAAATGCTATGAATTATATTCTATGGTGTTGGAATACTGTTTTTTTCATCACAAATATTACTTCTGTTTCAGTCCTAGTTATTGAGATGCTGTAGAGCTAGTGGTTTTTTTAGTCTACTAGACACTAGTAGAATTTTGTTTTATACTAGTTGTTGTCTTGGATGTGTTTTGCTGCTGTGAAGGACTGAGATTAATATTATTTTACATTTGTATTATCAAGAGTTTGAATATCTTTTCTAAATAATACCGTTGTGGTTAAAGGTTAATTTATGATAAAGAATGTTAGTAATTAAGATTACATGGAAGTCTAGTCAAAGTCAAAAAATGTTCAAATCCCAAACAGAGTTTCCACAAGCACAAAGCTAGGGCATTGGATTTGGTAAATTAATATATAAGGCTCGATAAAACAGACAGGAATGAGCATTCCCAGAGCTTGTTAGCTTATGATAGGATTCTATCTGAGAAAACACACACACAGAGGCACATGAAGCATGCAATTTTTTAATATTGGACTATTCCAACCAGAATCCCATTTTTTTTCTCCCTCATCACCTATGTCCCAACACAAACTTACAAAACAAACAAAAATGTGACTTTATTCAATATTGAAGAGGAAATTTATTATTGTTTGAATAAGACAGAAGTTCATGTTCTTAAAATTTGTCCTCCAAGCAATGTTTTTTTTCTTCTTTTTTCAAACTGGGTATCCTCCGCGCACGCAATTGCAGAGACTAATCCTCAAGTCTTGTGAGACCCAAATGGATGACAAACTACCCTTAAGGGTGTGTTTGGATGGAGGGTTGGGAGGGGAATGCTTACTTTTCTTTTTTAAATTACGGACATTATAAAATAAATTTTAGAAAATTGAATTAACAACATGATAAATGATCATATAATACTTCAAAAACACTTGATTTATTTTAGAAAAGCATTTTACATTGTTTGTAATTTTAAAAATAAAAGTGAGTCCTCCCCTCCT
>Ga0315914_1002776_pt1 | contig 26741 bp, 20 predicted proteins | sample MpolenodulesMG_FD_203920 | JGI IMG/M metagenome (GOLD analysis project Ga0315914, IMG submission 203920) | Medicago polymorpha root nodule microbial communities from Los Angeles, California, United States - elongated nodules | ecosystem: Host-associated > Plants > Roots > Nodule | place: USA...
CACTTTTGACTTAGTCTTCGCTGACGTGGAACCCCCTAACTAATTACACGTGGCACCTCACTTAAGGGATGTGAGTGCCACGTCAGCGAAGACTAAGTCAAAAGTGGCCTTGGGGGCCAAAACTGCCAAAGATCCAATACATAGGGGGCTGTTTTGTATTTTAATTAGTTAGGGGGCCAAAATCGCAACTTTTGGAAAGATAAGGGGCCAAAAGTGCAATTAAGCCTATAAAATAAATCACCACTACCCGCTAGCAACTTAATAAATAATGGTTCTTACTTGAAACGTTAAAAATAATCCTCACCATAATTACCAAGTTACCCTTACTCACAAAATAACCAAAATACCCTTCTAATATTGAAAACCTATTAAAATACACACGCATGCAATTAGTCACATATAAACATAATTAATCACACACAAAACAATTAAAATTAAACTGGTAAAATCTGCTTCTTTTTATTTTTTATTTTTAAAGATTTGCTATCTGCTTCTTATACAATACTACTTTTATTCCTAAATATAAACCTTATGATACCGTCCACAAGTTTTAATTCAACCGGTAAATATACTAAAATTGCTGAGCTCCTAATTTTATTGACAAGGGTATTGTATTAAAACTATGTAATAATTTTTTTTGGTACTGTTAGCCAATTAAACACATATTTCTCTTTCAAAAAACACATAAAATTACATTAAAATCATCATGAATATCCCGCCATAAAGTTACTCAATCTCAATCCTAAGGTGGCCACATCTGAATGTGTTAATTTCCCATTCATTTAATGCAGGAATTGTGTGGGAACATGGAACATTGGCTCGCTTTGGAAAGAATCATGGTGCATAACGCCACAGTAGAAAGCATCTTTTGTCTTAACGACGTAATTGAACAGCAGGTGAACTTAGGGTTGCAACGCATTCTTCTGCATGATCTGCCTATGATGACGCATCTTTTTGTGGGACCCGAAAACTCGTTTTCCCTCCAAAACGTAACGATGATAAGGATAGTGCGATGTGAAAAATTGCAAGTAATTTTCTGTGCTGCTACGTTAAGATGTCTACCACAATTGCTTGATCTAATTATAGAAGAATGTGATGAGTTGAAGCATATCATTGAAGATGATTTAGAGAATAAAATAATATCAAATTCCTCGTCCTCAAGGACATGCTTCCCAAAGCTTGAAGCACTTGTCGTAGTAAAATGCAACAAGCTGAAATGTGTGCTTCCTGTCTCCATTTGTAATGAGCTTCCTAAGCTAAAGGCTTTGATCATAAGAGAATCGGTTGGGATAGATGAAATATTTAAAAGTGAGGGAATATAGAAAGTCAAAATTCCAATTTTGAAATTTGTAGCAGTTGTCAACCTGCCAAACCTCTGTCAAATAGAGGGAATTCCATTTCAGACTTTAAAATATCATTTTGTACAGAATTGTCAAAAACTCGGCTTAACTTCAGCATCAGCACCCTACGACATCCATGATGTTCTTGATTTTGATATGACCGTAATCCCAGGTACACACTATGCCCAATATTTTCCAAAACTACATTTTCTAAATAATTACTCCCTTAGTCCCTAATTATAAGGACTCTTTAGAAGACTTTTTGTCCCTAAATATAAGTCTACATGCAATTTATTAGATGCATTTATTATTAAACATAGAGTGACCAATCCACTCGCTCCTAAAATATAGAAGCTTCAATTTTATATTAAACATAAAGTGATAAAATTTTAATTACTAGGCAATGATAGATAAACATTCGTATATCTTTTTTTACTTTAACGTGTGATTATGATGATTTACAATTAAAAGTGAACATTTTGATTTTGATTACTATGTTTATGTTTATGATTTACTATCCAATGATGATAATCTCTAATGTTTTGCTATAGATATTGAAAGGTGTTGCAATTTAGAAAATCTATTTCTACAATTACGAAAAGAATCCAAAAGCCACAATACTGGTACTAAAATATTTGAAGCTGGGATTGAAGTTGACGCGGCATCAGGACACGAGTTGACTTCGTCGCAGTTCAATGCTATTCTATTTATTCAAGCTAACCACACATGAATACAATTACCATGGAAATGTCTTCAAATCAAACAAGTTATTTTTTTATGCAGATACAAATGAAACAAACACCAGAGGAGGCAGAGGGTGAATGTGTTAAAATGTTCATGATTTAGAGATGCCATCAATAGCATTATTGCCAACAAATTCAAAAGTAATTCGAAGGCCGCATTATATTCCCTTCAATATTCCTCCCCAATATATACCTATTCAATGATCTAAGGCCATAGTAACTAATGCATCTGTTCTTATCATAGGATTTGATGAATAAACAATCGATGGATCAACAATGTTTGATGAACCAACAGTGTCCGCTTGAAGAAACTGATACTACCCTCAAACCTTCTCTGAGAAATAATGTAATATAGTACCAACTCTTTGTGCATATAAAGCTAAAAATAAATATTAAAAGAAATAATTTTACTTCAAGTGCTTCTTCAAAATATACTTACAACCTATTTACATTTCCATGCTATACAATTAGGTTAAAATTAGTGTGGAGGGAAAAATTAGGTTAAAATTAGGTTAAGTATAGTAAGACGGGTTAACATTTATATAAGTAAGAGATATAGCGAGACGGGTTAACCGTTATTCCTTTTCAAGAAAATAACATATATTTAGGAACATAATTTTATTTTACATTTTAGATAAACATTAAATGCAAAAGTGTGGAGGGAAAAATTAGGTTAAAATTAGGTTAAGTATAGCGAGACGGGTAAACATTTATAAGTAAGAGATATAGCGAGACAAGTTAACCGTTATTCCTTTCCAAAAAAAATAGCATCTAATTAGGAACATAACTTTATTTTATTTTACTTTACAAAAACATTAAGTGCAGAAGTGTGGAGGGAAAAATTAGGTTAAAATTAAGTTAAGTATAGTGAGACAGGTTAACATTACTAGACCATCGACCCGTGCATCGCACGGGTCATATCAACTCTAATATATAAGAATAAGAATAAAGTATATCACATTATAGATTTGACACGTAATTGAAATTAAAATACCTTTAGTGTTTTGTAAAAAAAAAGGGAGATTTAGAAAGTCGATTAAAAATGTAATTTTCAGATTCTAACCATTAACATGGTAAAATTGGTTGTTTGCAAAATTGTTAATTTAAAATTTAGGCTTAATAAGGTATATGAATATTTCCTACAAAAACAGGGCGTTTGATATAGGATATCAATTAATGGAAGCAAAATTAAATCAAGAAAATTGCCAATGGCTTAGTGGATAGGAATGAAATTAGTGCGATGCATTTTTTTAGATAGAATTTGTTAGGTGAAATTACTGCTAACCTAATACAGTAAATGAGAGAGAAAATATTAAGTTAAATTGCTTTAGACCTAACAAAATTAATAAATAAGGAAGGATAAAGAAGAGATATAGCGAGACGGGTTAATGATTATTCCTTCAAATAGCATCTAATTAGGAAAATAATTTTATTTTAAGATAAACATTAAATGCAAAAGTGTAGAGGAAAAATTAGGTTAATCGAGACGGGTCAAATTAAGAGATGTATAAGTTTCACTTAATGGTCATATCTTATACATAGACTTATAAATAGCTTACAATAGAAATTCTTTCGGAAAGAAAAAACCCTAGGATCATACACATTCTCTTCTCTTCCTTCGATTCTCGTTTTTTCTTTCTACTCCCATTCTCCCGTTTCTCTATATTCCAACTACGAACATGCTTGGTTTACATGATTCTGAAAAACTCATCTCCCATGAAAAAAAGTTTACTGCTTATGATGATGATCTCTATAAGTTCTATCATCTTGAAGAGTCTCAGATTAGGGCCAACTCAAAAGGGTTTAAGGTAGATTTTCAAATGAGAAAGAATGTTGTAGATTGGTTAATACAAACACACTATGAACAAAAACTCATGCCAGAAACCCTTTATCTTTGTGTCAACATACTCGATCGTGTTCTTTCGAAAATCAAGTTTGAAGTGACGACTATGGATAAACTTAAACTCATCGGTCTCTCCTCATTGTTGTTGGCTTCCAAGTATGAACAAAGAAGTGCTGTTGGTGTTTACGATGCTGAATACATGGCTGATTATATTTATATGCCAGAAGAAATATGTCAAATGGAGAAGCTTATCCTACAAGAACTTGGTTGGATTTTAACGGTTCCAACACCTTATGTTTTTGTTGTTAGAAACATAAGGGTGTGTCTTTTATCCGATGAAGACAAGATCATGGAGAACATGGTGTTTTTCTTTTCTGAGCTCAGCATGACAAATCATTCCATTGTGTGCGACTATAAGCCTTCAGTGATTGCTGCTTGTTCCGTGTATTGTGCAAGGTTTGTTATTGAAAGGTATCCCTTTTGGAGCAATGATTTGAAGATGTGTACGGGGTACTCCGAGGACAAGTTATTGTCTTGTGCCAGTGTTATAATGAAGTCGTGCAGTCAAATTTGTGGAGATGGAATCATGGAAGTTTTTAAGAAATTTTCAAGTTTATATCAATCTAGGGTTTCATGTATAGCTCAAGAATTTCTCGAAGTTTAAAAAATTCGTATTAATATGTGACATTTTATTGTCCTTCAAAAACTCATGTTCACATCTTTTTGATGTTTGTTTCATAGTTTAATATAGAAAGTTAAGTACCAATTCTGCAGGTTTCTTTATTAAATTGCTTTATTCTTCAGTCTTACTAAATTTTGTGGATTTGTTAATGCTGTTATGTTTTTGTCCTATTATTTTGTGAATTTCAAGTTTTGAATTGTTTTTAAACATCAAAAACTAATAACTAGCATGAATATATATAACAATCATGAATAAGTATTACAGGAGTAGTTAATAAAAACTAGACGACACGTATTCGTGTATGCCAAAGGTTTGGACCAAGATTACATGAATCATTTCAAATATATATAAGAAAATCATGAGAGGAAATACTGGTTTGTGAGGAAAACAATGACAATATCATCTGTTTTAAATAATATAGAAAGCAGATTTTGTCTTCAAGATCTTGGTACATAGAGTTCCAATAAAGAAAGGGGGACCGAAGATATAAGGAATAATTAATAGAGTCAAATTTTGTAGAACATAAGAAAGTAACATTGATTCAATTGAGATGGTAAAGAAATGCCTCCCAATTCAACTTAATTGTCTGCTCATGGTTTAAACATTTCATTGTTTTTTTATTCACAATTATCAAGATATAACATGAAACAATTAAGTGAAAATTCTGAGGAGTTTCTCTAGGGAGCCCCTTCTAACCCTGAAATATAGAGTCAGCACTTATAAGGCCAGTGACTACCACATGCATGCTGCATAACCATTTACCAGAAGAGTAAAATAAAGTCGAACTATTTTTATATATAGTTATAATAAGTTGTGAAATTTATCTATCGCATATTTTGAATCCAACACAAAATCCACCAGCTCAAAATCACATTGTTTTTGCAAGAACAAAATCCTCACTATCATCATCTCTAATGCACATTCCTCTTCTAACTAAGTTGAGGTGAGAAGAAAAAGACGTGTCAATATTACATTTGAAACTCCCTAACGATGATTTTCGCCACATAACATTAGTAGTAACATGTTGCATACTCTGCGGCTGTCCAGTGCTGACCTGCTGCATCAGGTGCTATTCGGCCAGCAGGTGTATTTCACGAAGCTCGACTTGGTTTTCTGTTTCGATAGTGTCATTCTAGACTGTGTTGTTTTGCTGCGGCCACACACTCCAGATTTGCATTGGTTAGTTTGCCACCTTGCTTTGTCCAGATTCTGTAGAAGCAGTATCAGCCACTGCTGCAGTCTACTGCAAATCAGGCCAAAAATCCGCCCCTCTGCCATGGTATCCAAAAATAAGTGCAAGATGTCCACCAAACTGTCATTACAAAGAGGATACACAACATTGCAACTTCGATGGCAGTAGCTTGTTCTTGAGAGGATCCACTTTAGCGGCTTTTCCCTTCCATCGCCTACAACTTCGATAGCAGGTTATCATTTTTTTTCATAATTAAATTAGCAATCTCTTTGTTTATTTATTCTGACATTCACTTCATTTGCGTAATTTTCATTTGTTGAATCTTATCTTATAAATGTCTGTTCTTACAATATTTTCTTGGGACAAGATTCTTATGATTTTCATTAGTTGCGTGTTGTACTTTATTGTTTTCACCATGTTGATTTCATTATATTTTATTGTTGATTGTTTCAGATAACTTGAAACATTTCAGAGAAAGTAAAGGCCTAAACTTGATCTCTTTCAGTTCCCACAGATCTTGCATTCTCCAAATATAGCCAAGTTTAAGATGGGCTCATTCATTAAGAAGACATTAATATTAATGCAGTTATGTCAGCATCTTTATTAAATTACTTTAATTCTTCCGTCTAAATTTTGCGGGATTTGTTAATATTAATGCAGTTATGTTTTTGTTGGATTATGTTGTTATGACCTGATTCTCATCCATAGGAAGTATATCAGGATTAGTTTCTCCACTGATTGGTCTACTGTACTGTGATGAATGAATTAGAGTATAGCAACATCAGGAAAGTTAACGTCACATCTATTGGCTTAAGCACAATATATACACAATTGAATTCAACCAAATCTCCACCATGTGCTTCTGGTCCTTCACCTTGGGTATCTATTTATGTGCTAAACATGTATATATTCACAGCTTAATTTATTTGAGTCAAAAGGGTAAGTACAATGCATAAGGTTTAAACTTACCTGATTTTTATCAAAATCCAAGAATTTACACTTCTATTTGATCGAGGCATGTAATAACTAGATGCTGCTAACTCGTCATACAATATGACATTGCAGAGAACATAGTTCTAAATTTCTGTCTAAAACTGCAAACTGCGAATGCAATATCATTTAGAACTATGTTCTCTGCAATATAATATTGTATTTCATCAAAGCACAAATTGCATTTCATCAATAGCGCTTTATCTACACCTCTTGATAAAGATTGTTATTCTATTGATGGGATCGATGCAATACGATAATAATATCATGGTTTTGTTGCATCGATCTGTAACATCAGAGATCTGTAAAGAGCTTAAAGATCGTTTTTACCAAGGTGATATATATAGGAACAGTGAAGCAAGTTGATTGCTCTATTTCCACTTTTTCCTGTACTGTATTGAATTAGAGTATAAAACCAAGCAACATTAGGACAGTTTTAAGGTCATACATATTGGCTTAAACACAATAAAGGGGAAAATTCACAGTATGAATTTACCTGAAAACAAAGTATCCATCTGCATGCCTGCATACATAATTGAATTCAACCAAATCTCCATCACGAGATTCCGGTCCTTCCCTTTTAGTAACATCTGATTTCAAAACTAATGTGTCTCTATTTATGTGCTAACACATGTATTTCTTCACAGCTTGATTTAATGTAAAATTTCACAAGGTTTAATTATTTTTGAAAAACTAAGAAACCAAGTATCTACACTTCTATTTGAAAAAAGAGGCATGTAATGATCAAATACTGTTAACTTATCTACTTGTGATGTGGAGAACAAAGTTCTAAATCGAGCCGCAAGTATGACCACAAGTATAAAGGTTGCAACGATATTGTACCACATTAATTGCAGCCGAATTGACCACATTTGCCCGTGTTTTGATGCAATATCAAAGTTTGCACCATAATTACAACCGCAATTTAAGCACACGAGTTAGCAATCATTTTGGTCATTGATTATGTCCGACACTATCACTATAGTCGTTGAACTAACCAAAATTACAAAAACGTTCTCAAATGTGTCTCTCGTTAGTCAGTTTGATCATTGAATATATTTTTCATTACTTAATTTGATCCTTGAATATGGTTTTTATTAATCAGTTTGGCCTATCGAATTGCTAATCAATTTGGACTATATAACATTGTCTCACACGTTTAAGAACCAAAATGACTATTTACACTTAAACACACACAAGAAGGAAAAGAAGAATTTAGGCATTTGCATCAAATAGGAATGACTCTCATCCATCATATGAAATCTAAAGTGTTTCTTTCATCAATTCATCCTACGTGCACAACATTTTAATTATCGAGAAATGTAACATGAAAGTTTAGGAACTTCTTATTACCTTGAATTCTTAGTAATAATAAAAAACATTCTCTCAAAAAATAATAATAAAAAAAAAATATATGGGGACATATCCTTCGAGGTCAAGAATAATTCAAAATTCCCCTAAAAAAAGAATAATGCAGAATTGGAAAAAAAAGTTAGATTTAATTTTATTATTCATTTAAAAAAAATGAAAAAATTAAGATTTTATTATTATATCTTACAAGAGAAGAGTTTTAAAAAAATAACAAATCACCAGTTAAAAAAAAAAATCTAATCTCTGAGTTAAAAAGAAAACAAATCTTCTGTGTTTTACTTTTTTTACCAAACAAATCTTATTGTCGATTTCATCACGTACAAGGCCGCTCAAACAAGGAACAAAAGTCGTATGATGAGAAATTCGTTAGGATAGACGCCACTAGGTTATGTGAGTTGACGTCTGTTGCAAAATACCTTCAGTTAACACCATTGTATGATCTCACATGTCATGCAATAGCTCGAATAATTGAAGGAAGGTCATCGGAGGAGATACGCGACATATTTCATTTGCCTGATGATCTTATGGAGGAAGAGAAATTGGAGCAGATGTTAAACATTACTTGCGATCCAAGTATCAGGCTTATGAACTGCTTGTTTGCAAAGAAGAGAAAACAACTTAAAGAGCTCAAAAGGGTAACAAAGAATGTTGAAGTTGAAGAAGAAGATGTAGTAGATGAACGTTCAGTTGACGAGCTTTTGTCTTTTATTAATGAATCAAATGATGGAGAAACCAAGAGCAAGAAAACATGCAAGAATAAGAAGAAAAACCGAAGAAAGAAAAAAGACCAACAGAAGAATTATTCTTTGAAGGAAGAAGATGATCCTGTGATTGAGTTTGATGATGAGATTGATCAGGTCTTGCAGGAAAAAATTGACAGGGAAGTGGAAGAATTTGCACGCAGATTAAATTGTGCTTGGGAAGAGAGGAAAATAGAAATTCTTAGAGATGCCGGCAATCACAAGGAAATTATTGCATAGTTATTTTTTATTTGTTTAGTTTTAGAGAGATTTTAATGTGTAACCTTATGGACAAAACTCTTCTCAATATTAGCAAATCTTGTTCAGGATTAGAAATCATTAGTTTAAGTTGGCATTTATTGTATTTTTACTCTTACAGGTTACAACATAATAATTAGAAATCTGATATGATTTTTGTTTTTGTTTTTGCGTTTTACGGATAACACGGTGCATGATTTCAAATATTAGAATCATGTAAATCTTTTAGAAAGTTCCACTTCTATGAGTTCTTGAGCTATCTACTCGATTGATAATCTCATTTTATGTCGATCGCTCCACATTATCTGTTTTGGTACAGTAAGCATTTTTAAATTTTGAATTGCTTCATCACTGTTTCAACTATGCAACAATTTCCTTGTGATTGTGAAGTCAGTGTGTTACTATTCGGTTTCTCAATGTTAAAAATGCTCAAATTCGCGAATTTTTCTAGATGTAATTAGAAAATTCATAATTAGTAGTCACTTTGTTTCGGATCATTGTATGCTAATTTCTCTAAGGACCAGATTGATGAAATCATGAAACTGCTTTAAATTTAGGGTGTTCTTTCAATCTTGTATCAGAAATGGTTATTAGAAACTAAAGCTATTCATGTTTGTCAGTTAGAAACTAAATAAGCTTTTGATCTTCTCTACTGCATAGCTTTTAAGCTGATGGATCACCAACGGCTTTCTATCCGTGCCTCATACCTCGATTTTAATGTAACTATCCCTGAATCTCAGCTTGTAGAAATAGGGGAAGATATTATGGCTCAACCAAATTTAAACAAGGGTATATAAGTTGAGTTTAGAGTAAATGCACTGTCGGTTTAAATCAGTTCTACATTGCTATCAGGTGCCTTTACACAAGTCTTCCATTCACATTTTTCTCTATGTATCCTCACATTAGAGAATAATATTCAAGTCCTAAAACGTTTAATTGCCCAAAAAAGTACAATTTTTTCAGCTAGTCATTTTGCAGCCATTCAAAGTTGCATTAGAAAAAGGAACCAGATTGTTCTGTTCCTAATGTCTGCTTATGATAGATGTGATGTTTGTGCTAAGTATGCCAACACATTTTATTTAGGCAACTTATTTTTCTCTCATTCATATTGTGTCTTGATTTAATGAATATTTGTTTGAACATTAGTTAGTTCATTATTATTTTAGTTTCACATGAAGAAACTTTAGCCATTGACTGATTGCTCTAGAAGTAACCAGTTCTTAGCTCAAATTCATACTTTAATTTATCTTGGCTTTTGGAGGGGAAAAAGTAAAATAAACTCGGATTCTTCATTATGTTGCTGCTCTTCACATTTGACAAGTTGTATCCAGGTCCACTATCTCCACAAAATCTTCTTTTACTAGGTGGAATTTTGGTGCATGTTTTTATTTTCTTGCATTGTTTTCTTGCATATTCTTCCTTGTAGCGTTGCGCGAGTCGATCAATTGCTTCATTCTCAGCCTGAGCCCCCTTTTTTTTTTTTTTTTTTTTTTTTACCTTAGCCTCATACAGCTGCAACCATGGGAATGAAACTCTTTTTTCTTTCATCTTCTTAACTACTTCATTTGTGCAATTTATACCAAACTGCTTTTCGAAGAACTTTTTCCACAATTTATTCGTTATAGGGCTCAAATCCATCCCTTCACTGGCCTTCTGAATATGCATCAACTGGTCAAGTGTGCAGTGAGGCAAGATTCTCTCAAGCATATGATGATCAACATGACTAACATCTCCTTACATTATCAATAGCTTTCTCAACACAAAGATCAACCAAAAATATTTGATCCTTTCTCTTCATCATAGCAGGATTCCTTTGAAACAAAAGCTGTGATGATGATGGCTTCTATTTCATCCCTTCTCATCATAATAACATGATTCTTTCGAAACAAAAGTAGTGGATCGAAAACAAAGGAACAAAAACTCAATGAATAGAAGTATTAGATATGTTTTTCGCTGCAACCCTAATGGAGGCTTTTAAGCTATATTTATAGTATATAAACCCTATTTTTAAGAACATAAGATTCTATATATTTTCAAGGGAAATGCTAACCGGTGCCTCGGGACACCGATTAAGGATGCTAAAAAAGAAAATTATACAGTAGTTATTGCATTGAAAATTGTGTAATACTAAGAAAGTCAAAATGTTTCTTTTTATGATAATAATTTCCTTTTTTAGCATGCTTAAAATATCTTTAAAAGAAATCTTTCTTTGTTATATTTTTAAAACAATATATTTTTTTTAAACCTGCCTTTCTAAAAGTCACCAACATTATTACTAACTAGCAAAATGACGAGCACTCACATGTCTGTCTTTCAGCTCTTTTTATTACGCTGACATTTAAAAATTATGAACAGTTTTTTTTTTATAATTTTTTTTATTTTTATTAAAAATATAAATATAAATGCTTGTTGTTTTCAGATTATAACAAACTAAACTAACTATTTATCTATTTCAATGACACCAACAATATAAAAAAAAAATATTGGTTAAAAAAAATAAAAAAGAAAAATCTAAATTCATATTTTTTTAATGACACCAACACACAATCATTATTATAGAAAAAATTGTTTACGCGTATTATTGAGATAATGAAAGAGTCAGTCCAAAATCTTATATTTTCTATCTATATCTATACTATATAAAAAGAAAATAACATATTTTGGCTTTTTTCGGCTGACCTTTTCTCTTTTCAAATTTATCCTCAATTTTCAATACAAATAACACATATAACAAATTGATAAGAGTAAATTCGAATATTAAAACAAAAGTGTAACAAACACGATATGAATGTATATATATCCAATTTTTTTCCTTTATCATTTAAAAACTGTAAAAAACTATATGAATATATCAATATTTACTTTTTCATTATTCCAATTATAGTCTTAAACAATTTTTTGTATAATAAAGATTGTTGTTGGTGTCATTAAAAAAATAGATTATATATTTTTTATATTATTAGAGTCAGTGAAATAGATAATCATGGTAATTAGTTTGTTTGTTATAATTTGAAAGCAAAAAACATTTATATTTTTACTTTTAATCAAAATCAAAATTTTATAAAAAAATTGTCGTTCATAATTTATAAACGTTAGCGAAAAAAAAAGAGCGGAAAGAGTGTCCGTCTCTTCGCTAGTAATAATAATAAAAAAAAGAGTAAATTACAATCCCCTCCGCTCAAAGATGTTTGAATTACACTTCCCTCCCTCTTTTGTTAAAATATAGAGTAAATTACATTCTCCTCCCCTTAAAGATGCTTGAATTACATTCTCCTCCCCTCTTATGTTAAACTATACATTCCCCTCCCCTCTTATTCAAAACATATTAGAAAATATTTCACTTCCCTCCCCTAAGAAAAACTTGAATTATATTTCCCTCCCTCTTACGTTAAAATCTACACTTTACTTCCTCAATAATTTTTTTTATTTTTAATAATCTAGCAAAAAATAATAATATAACACACTTAGAAAAAGTTAGTAGTGCGGGTCTATTTTAATATAATCAAAATTTGAATACATATTTTTCGCTATTTTTTATTTACAATTTCATTAACATATAGTTTTAAACCTTATTATAAAATATGAAACAACCCAAAATAAAAATTAAATTATGTGAAAAGTTACCAAAGACAATAAAGTATGCTTATTTAAAAGTTAATTTTATACTCTAAATTATAAAATTAATAGCAGAAATTTAAATTTAATTATCACTGACATTTAAATTATAAAGAAATGAATTTATTTTTCTTAAATTATGGTTCAAAATTAGTATATATCATAAAGATATTTATTTATGGTAAAATAGATTAAAGTGTAATGCATGTTTAATTATTAAGGGATGAAGTTGTAATTCAAGCATCTTATAGGGAAGACGAATATACATTTTACTTTTTAAGGGAGGTGAGTGTATGCTTTAACATAAAGGGAAGATTAGTGTAATTCAAGCTTCTCGTAGGGGAGGGAAGTGTAATTTACGTAAAAAATAAAGAGAGAGTAAAATCATAATAAAAATATAATAGAGTTGTCCAAAAACTAGAGCAACTTTTGCGTAGGCATAACCCAAATAAAATTTATATCAGCACATGCACATGATTGATAATATTTAAAAGAGAAATGATATTGAGTGATCCGACTAAATTACTTCTTTTTTAAATTTTATCATTCATGTGTGTCTAAATAATTTTGATTTGGAGTTATATCCAATTAAGTATTCCACCAAAAACTATCTCAAAATAGTTGTATAGTTATAATTTTTTATAAAAAAAATACAAATGTTACACTGTTGCTTAAAAGTGGACAAACACATATATAGATCTAAAAGTAAGTATCTCTCAAGAAGAGAAAAAAAGATAGATCTAAAAGTAGACTTTTTAATATTTGTTTTAGAGGGATCCTTTTGTTTATATTTAGTAAATCAAATTAATTTGAATAACATATTATTTTTAAGCCTTAAAAAAAAAGATAATATTATTAAATAAACTGTCCTCATGGCTTGAGTTGACAAGAACAAGAGCAACGACAATGACAAATTGGGAAACTTCAAAATCTCACACTTCTTGCAACTTTGCAATTGCGATTTCCTCTTTACAACGCTCTTTCTACTTCTCCACCAACCTCCTTTTCTCTGCTTTCATACCCCCCTATTTCCAGATTCGACCCTCTCTCTCAATTTTCTCTTCTGGGTCACTCTTTTTCTTCCACTTCACTTCAACACTACCTCCTCTTCATTTTCATGTAAATTTCTCAACTTTTCTTATCTGGGTATCCAAAAATATTTATCTTATTCATTCCCATTTTTATATTATATAGTTCTGATTTCTCAATATTTGTTTATCTGCAATTCATGTTCAAACTGTAATACTGATCATTCACATAGAATATACTGTTCTGCAATTCAACTTTGTGATTCATTTGTTGTTGTGTTCAGTGAAGGAAAATGAGAAGAACATAAACTTACTGAGATTGAAAAATCGGTGGTTTTAGCTTTGAACTTGAAGGGTTTGTAATTGTGATGGAGTTTGATAGCTTTTGTGATATGAATGTTTGGAGGGTATGTGGAAAAATGAGATTTTGGAATATTTTGTTACTACTGGTGTTACTAAAGAGTGATGTTATGGTTGTGTATTGCGGTTCGGATTACTTGGTAGGTCTTGGAAGCTATGATATTACTGGTCCTGCTGCTGATGTTAACTTGATGGGGTATGCTAAAACAGAACAAGTTGCATCTGGTATTCACTTCAGGCTTCGTGCTCGTGCTTTTATTGTTGCTGCGTCGAAGGGTAATAGGGTTGTGTTTGTGAACATTGATGCTTGTATGGCTTCACAAGTTGTGACAACCAAAGTGATTGAGAGGCTGAGAGCAAGGTAGGTACCTGCACTGATTAGTCTTAGCTCTCAAGAGTTGTTATGATTAAGGTTCTGTTTGGATAAACAACTTAATTAAGTGATTATCATATAAGTGCTAATGTATAAGCTATTTGTGTAATAAAAGTTAAAATAAAATCAAACTGTTTTTATATAAGCTATAAACTTTTTTCATAAGCCATCTTGAAAAGCTTATAGAGATAAGTCGGAAAGAACTTATGGACATGTTATATGTTGTTTCCATAAGCTTTCCCAATACAATCTGGTCCTAATTAAAAAAAGTTGTGGAGGCTTGACCATGAAGGAAAATTTATTTTGATTGCTATTAGTAGTAACCAATGTCTTTATTTGAAATGTCTTTCCCAATACAATCTTTATAATTTCATTTTGTTTGACAGATATGGTGATTTATATACTGAAAATAATGTAGCTATTAGTGGAACTCACACTCATGCTGGTCCTGGGGGTTATCTTCAATATTTTTTGTATATTATAACATCTTATGGATTTGTGCGTCAGTCCTTTGATGTCATTGTTGATGGCATTGAGAAAAGCATTGTCCAGGCTCATGAAAATCTCCGTCCTGGATCAATATTTGTTGATGAAGGTAAGGAGAAAAGACAGGATACTTTTCTGAATTCTGATAACTATCACTACTCTGATTTTCCCCACTTTCCATAAATGGTCATTACATATTGACCCATTCGAATGTTTTCTTCAACTTGCAGGAGAACTGTTAGACGCTGGTGTGAATCGAAGTCCCAGTGCTTATCTTAATAACCCTGCTTCAGAGAGAAGCAAATATAAGTATAATGTTGATAAAGAAATGACTCTTTTAAAGTTTGTTGATGAGGAACGGGGACCTGTTGGAAGCTTCAATTGGTTTGCTACTCACCCGACTTCAATGGGCCGTAGAAACTCATTAATCAGTGGGGACAATAAAGGCGCGGCTTCACGATTTATGGAAGATTGGTTTGAGAAAAAAGATTCTGGAAGAATGGATTCTGATGTACTCGGAGATAATGGATCACCACAAAGAATCTCAAATATAATTCCTGGACTTCGTGATAATCGTATGTTACTTACACTTTGCTTTTAGGTATAATGCAACCATTGATGAAATTATCAGCTTCTTTTCCAATACAAATTTTAGAGACAAAATAATATCTTACTTTAGTAGCATCAATATTTGTAGTTCTAAGTGCTAGGTAGACCTGTCATTTGGAATGCACACACATTTTCAAACCCTTGATGCTGCTGCTGCAGTTGATTCTGTAAAAACTGTGTCCTAAAATGGTTTTACAGATGAAGCAGCCATGAATGAATGTAAAGTAGATATAACTTTATCTGTTAAATATTTTAGTTGAAGAAGAAAAGGACATTTTATAATGTAAATAATCAAGTCTACTTTATTTTGTTTGTTTTACTGATCACGACTTTTACTCCTTTCTCATCTGGAAGTTGGAAAACAGGAAACAGTTGATGCTTGGGCATATGCACATTCTGACCAGCATTTGTCTGTATGTCCTCAATCACACCTCAAATCATGTAATTTTTCTCTAGTGTGTTTTTTAACCTTAAATCCATCGGTATCTCTTGGCCTGGCTGCATTTGGCATTTGCACCTGTTTGCGAACTGCCACTTTCTTTTGTGCTTTGATAATACGAGCTGGGCTGCACTTTCTAGTATATGAATGTTAGGAAAATCAGTTGCACTTAAATCTTACCAGTATTTTCCTCTTGGAAGTCCTAATATTGAGTTGACTACTGTCTGCATACAAGAGTTAGGCCCTCTTTGGATAATCAACTCAAATAAGCGTTTATAGCATAAACTCATCATATACGTGCTTATGTATAAGTCAGTTCTATAACAAGAGATAAAATAATTACAAAATATTTTCATATTAGATGTTTTCAAAGGCTATCCTAGAAAGCTTATGTTAATAAGCTGAAAACAGTTTATGGACATGTCATAAGCTGTTTTCGTAAGCTCTTCCAAACAATCTTACAAGTGCTAATGTGAGTAGATAAGTTCAACTAAGCCAATCCACACATGTTCTTAAATGCTTGCTAGGATTGACCGAGCAGTCTGATGAAACATAAATGAATGATTCCTTGCTTTGTATTAATTAATGTTACTTTTTTTTTTGAAAGAGTATTAATTAATGCTACTTGGTGACTAGTATGAGGGGATATCTGAAAATAAAGAATTAATCATATGTATTTTCATTAAAAATATATTGATGCAGATCATGAATTACTGGAAATTGCTGCTTCTTTCCAGTCTCCTCCTGGTAGACCAGCAACCAAAACGTCGAGTGTTACTAGACGAGTGAGAGGTGCTCCTAGGAATGCTGACAAGCCTAGATTTGTAGCTGCATTTTGCCAGTCAAATTCTGGAGATGTTAGTCCAAATGTTCTTGGAGCTTTTTGTTTAGACACTGGACTACCTTGTGACTTCAATCACAGTACATGTGGAGGGAGGAATGAGTTATGCTATGGCCAAGGACCTGGGTAATTAATTCCATCTTGTTTTCATTTTCACTAGTGCATGGAAATGTTGCAATGAAATTACTAATCTGCATCCAATAACTCGTGTGCCAGTTATCCAGATGAATTTGAAAGTACTCGCATTATAGGGGAAAGACAATTCAGAAAAGCAGTGGATCTTTTCAATGCAGCAGATGAAGAGATTAAAGGGGAGGTTGATTTTCGACATGCCTATATAGATTTCTCCAAACTTGAGGTAACTATTTCTGATCAAGGAGCTGACAAGGTTGTAAAGACGTGCCCTGCTGCAATGGGTTTTGCATTTGCTGCCGGAACAACAGATGGACCTGGATCTTTTGATTTTAAGCAAGGTGACGATAAGGTAATCAGTGTTTATACCTTGTGATTACCTATTATCTTTTCTGAACTGTATTATTATCTTTTCAGATTAATTTGTTTGAGCTTATTTACTGGCATAAGCACTTGTAAGGCTGATTGAGAGAGCTTATGAAAACAATTAATGACATGTTCATAAGCTGTTTTTAGCTTATGAAAGCAACTTTTAGCATGCACGAAAATAGTTTGACTTTATTTTATCATTTATAGCTTATACATAAGCACTTATGCTATAAGCACTTAATTAAGTTGCTTATCCAAACAGGCTCTAAATATGTAATGGTTTTTGCTTATTACTTGTTCTGATTGTACTCCAGGGCAGTCCTTTCTGGAAGCTAGTCCGCAACCTAGTTTTGACACTAAGCAGGAAACAAATAGATTGTCAGCACCCAAAGCCCATATTGCTCGATACTGGTGAAATGAATATACCATATGATTGGGCAGTAAGTTACTCACTCATCATAAAATTATGATTTTATAGTCCCTTGGTTCACCGGAGTTTTTTCTCTATATTTTGATCTATTATTTAATTAAATCAATTACAATATTGATCCAATGCGTTTGAACCTTCCTCCTAATCATGTTTTTTGCGAACATAAGTTCCATGTAGCAGTTTTACTGCATCTGTTTTCAGTCATGCAAATATCACTACATCTTTCACATGTCTAAAAGTTACTTCATTCATGTTAATTTTCCAGCCTTCAGTACTTCCAATTCAGATCCTCCGAGTTGGGCAGTTTATTATACTTTCTATACCAGGAGGTAACAAATCATGTCCTACTCTCTTATTTGCTGTAATATGTTGCTATTGGGATCTCTATCCTTCACATTCTCAACTGTTGTTTCAACCATGACAGAAATCTCAACAATGGCTGGGAGGCGACTACGTGAGGCAGTGAAAGCGGTACTAAGTAGTCACAAAGATTTTGAAAACGTTCATATTGTTATATCAGCATTGAGCAATGCTTATTCTCAGTACGCGACTACATATGAAGAATACCATGTACAAAGATATGAGGTCAGTTGTAAGAGACATAAATCTTGGAGCAAATATTTCCACTGTATCTATTCTATGTAAATTTCTTTTGACTTCAATTTTCTTGTTGTCAGGGTGCTTCTACACTATACGGCCCACACACGTTGAATGCATACATTCAAGAATTTAAGAAGCTTGCAAAGGCTCTTGTCAGCGGGCAACCTGTAGAATCTGGCCCACAACCTCCTAATCTTCTGGATAAGCAAGTAAGCTTGCTACCACCAGTTGTGGTGGATGGAACCCCTTTTGGAGTAAATTTTGGCGATGTTTTCTCTGACATACCTCAAAACTCCACCTTTAAGAGTGGTGAAGTTGTGACAGTTTCATTCTGGTCCGCGTGCCCTCGTAATGACCTTATGACAGAAGGCACCTTTGCGCTGGTGGAATTTCTCCAAGGAAAAGATACTTGGGTTCCTGCCTATGATGATGATGATTTCTGTCTGCGATTTAAGTGGTCAAGGCGTTTTCAACTCAGTCCTATGAGTAAAGCAACCATGGAATGGAGGATACCACAGGGTGTGACTCCTGGTGTGTACAGAATAAGTCACTTTGGCGCTGCAAAGGGATTGTTTGGATCGATTAACCACTTTACAGGTTCATCAAGTGCATTTGTTGTAGTAGCATAAATACATTTTGTTCACAGGCCACAACCATTACTGTATCAATGATTTGCTGTGCTTAAAACCCTTGCAAAATTCATTCCATCCTAAAGAAGGGTGTTTGCAATAGATACGGAACACTGAATTTGTGATATATGATTGTGTCTTATAATTTAAGGGATTGTTGTCAATTTGTTATCATTATTAACAATTTTAGGGATCACTAGTTAATTACAGGAACTGTCTGTTTTTTATTTACTTTGCATTTCTCTATTTGGCTTACATGTGCACAATTTGATTAGATGAATGCAAAGTATAGAAGAAATAATTTTTCTTTACTCTAATCTTATCTTATGGTATTTAGATCAAAACCTTCATCTTAGATGAAAGCACACTAACGTTTCGGTCGATGTGCTTCCTATACCAAACAATATCAATGAAGAATCTCCCAAATAAGATGGTTAATTCTCATAATTCACACATCTGCAGAGCAGATATTTCAATCGTTGGATGAAATTTTGAAGGAATCATATTTTAAGTTGTATTTTAAAATCGATTTGGTGAAGTTAGAATATGAACAGTCCAATCTAAATCCCCAAAAAAAAATACCCAGAATTCCTCCGTTAAATTTTTAACGGTATACATTAAAATCTTAACGCTATTGCATGATTTCACTATTACTTTTCCCACAAGTTCTCGTGCGCCCAAAATTTCCGGATTATATAATCCGGAAACATCTTTTACCAGTTTTACACACTAAAACTAAATCTACAAAAAAAAAGCCTCAAGAAAACCAACCTCCCTGGGGTAAAACTAAATCTGCAGGTTTAACTTTACCCCAAGAAGGTTGGTCAACGGGAGGGGGGGCTACTGGGGTAAGCTTTGTTTTTGCAGCGGGTTACCTTCCCCATTGACCGGTCATATAATCCCTGAGTTTCCAAAGTACCCTCTTTTTATGAAAGGCCATCGATGGAAACACATTGTGAAAAAGGAAGAGGAGGAAAAAATGTGATGATGTGAAGAAATGTGAAGGTTTGGATGCTATTTATAGGATTTTTTTTTGCCTAGATTGTAACTCCCCATTATTTTGGTCAAAAAACATGTTCAAAGGAGTTTTAACAACCATTAATGCTGGTAAAAACCTTTGAAAACGTGTTTCTTGTGGTGCAGACCACCAGCCAAACCATACTGGTGCAATTCAGATTACATAATCCGGATAACTCTCCTGATTTCTGGATTATGTAATCCAAATTTTAACGATACTAGGCCAAGTTGAAGGATGTTGCGCACCTTCTCTGGGGTGAGGGACATTCCAGATTATGTAATCCGGAACATATTTTTTTTCATGTGGTCCACATTGCACCGACATTTTCTTTGGTCCAGGAAGCCTGGAAACTCCTATAAATAAGTGTCCATGTTTTCATAACCAATAACCACAAACTAAGAAAAAAACCATGGAAAACTCTATTTAATTCGAACACCAAGCTAGTTGTTGTTTACTACAACGGGGAAAATCACCCCATCTGTTCAGGATTCACACTGATGTCACCCGCTTCGGGTTGAAGAGTTAGCTGAATGAAATCAACCTCGAACTAAACCACAGAGACACACGGAGGGTGGATGGTGTTGAGTATCAACGTCCATCGACCGACTCATTCGGAAGTCTGCGGTTCAGCCGAATGAAGCTCATGAACGACAAAGACGTGAGAACCATGTTCTTCATTTTTTGTCAGTACAGTACTAGAGGGTCGATCGACTTGGACGCTTCGTTGGTCATATCTGTTGAAGAAATTCGAAAAAGTTTGTTCTGGTCTAGGAACTACAAAGAGATCAGGGCACTCCTGGGGTAAAGTTTGTTTCCAGGGCGAAAGAGACCTTGATGGTCAACCTTGCACACAGACAGATCGTGCTTCTTTGCAGCTGGTTACCTTCCCCGTTAACCGGTCATATAATCCCTGAGTTTTCAAAGTAGCTTCTTTTTATGAAAGGTCATCGATGGAAACACATTGTGAAGGGGGGGCTAATGGGGTAAGCTTTGTTTTTGCAGCGGGTTACCTTCCCCGTTGACCGGTCATATCATCGCTGTTTTTCCAAAGTAGCCTCTTTTTATGAAAGGCCATCGATGGAAACACATTCTGAAAAAGGAAGAGGAGGAAAGAGTGTGATGATGTGAAGAAATGTGAAGGTTTGGATGCTATTTATAGGATTTTTTTTGTCTAGATTGTAACTCCCCATTATTTTGGTCAAAAAACGTGTTCAAAGGAGTTTTACTAACCATTAATGCTGGTAAAAACCTTTGAAAATGTATTTCTTGTGGTGCATACCACAGGCCAAACCATACTGGTGCAGTTCGGTTTACATAATCCGGATAACTCTCCTGGTTTCTGGATTATGTAATCCGAATTTTAACGATACCAGGCCAAGTTAAAGGATGTTGCGCACCTTCTCTGGGGTGAGGGACATTCCAGATTATGTAATCCGGAACATGTTTTTTTCATGTGGTCCACATTACACCGACATTTTATGTGGTCTAGGACGTCCAGGGACTTCTATAAATAAGTGTCCATGTTTTCATAACCAATAACCACAAACCAAGAAGGAAAAAAACCATGGAAAACTCTCTGTTTAATTCGAACACCAAGCTAGTTGTTGTTTACTACAATGGGGGAAAATCACCCCATCAGTTCAGGATTCACATTGATGTCACCCTCTTCGGGTTGAAGAGTCAGCTGAATGAAATCAACCTCGAACTCAACCACAGAGACACACGGAGGGTGGATGATGTTGAGTATCAATGTCCGTCGACCGACTCATCCTCAAGTTTGCGGTTCAACCGGATGAAGCTCACGAACGACGACGGTGTGAGGACCATGTTCTCCATTTTTTGTCAGTACAGTACTAGGGGGCCGATCGAGTTGGATGCTTCGTTGGTCAGATCGGTTGAAGAAATTCGAAAAAGTTTGTTCCGGTCCAGGAACTACGAAGAGATCAGGGCACTCCTGGACGCACAAGACGAAGAAATTAGTTTAGATGATCCGTGATCTACTATGTTTTATTTTATTACGCGCATTATGTTGTTTTTATTACGTGTTTTATGTTGTTTTTTATTACGTTTTTATGTAGTTGAACTAAGTTGTTATATGTTGTTGAACTAAGTTGTTTTGTTATGTTTTAAATAATATATGTATTATCTAAATTTTCATTACGTGTTGCTAAAATAATATACGCCAAAGATGTGCATTTAAACGCTAAATTTTAACTAAAGATATGCATTCTGGATTATGTAATCTGAATTTACATAGGGTGTAAGTGTAGTTCGAATTACATAATCTGAAATCCTTCAACATATGATTCTTTTGTATGGACCACATTGCACCAAGAGTTTATGTGGTCCACAACATCTAGGGACCGTTATAAATAAGTGATCTCCGGTTTTCAGCTTCATTTCCAGCAAAACACACAAACACACCAAAGAAAGCATGCAAATTTTCGTCAACACGCGAGAAAGATCTTCAGCATGCTGTCAAAAATACAAACAAACACACTAAAGAAACCATGAAATTTTTTGTCATTTTGTTGAGGATCTTTCTCATGTTGTTTTAAATATATAGCTTTCTATATAATGACATGATGAAGATCCTCAGCATGCTGTCAAAAATGCAAACAAACACACCAAAGAAACCATGAAATTTTTTGTCATTGTGCTGAAGACCTACCTAATGTTGTCGTAAATAGATATCTCTCTATTTGACAACATTATGTAGATCCTCAACATACTATCAAAAATATATAGATAGATACAAAGAGGTTGCTCTATATTTGGATACCAAGAGGTTTGCTATGAGTTAGATCTTGCTGCTTTGGCGATAGAAATATCTCAGTTTGCAAGGCAACATGATCTAACACAAAACAATCCTCTTGAAACATCTTGTTGTAGATCTAAATCCGAAAAGGTTTTTATGAGCTCAATCCAGTTGGCCTTCCGATAGATATATGTCAGTTGGCGGACCAACTAGATCAAGTTCAAAAGCACCTCTTCGAACACCATCCTAAAATATTTTGTTGTTTATGTTTGTTTTAAGCTGCTTACTTGTTTTTTTATGCATTTATTAATTATTTTCTATGTCATATTCCATGAAAACTCTAAAAAAACCCTCCCAATAGGCATCTGGTGCAGTTCAGATTATATAACCCGGAATGTTTTTGTCATTTCTGGATTATATAATCCGGAAACCCTCAGTTATTTTTGGATTGTGGCATTTCACCAAAGGTTTGGCCAGTTATTGGAGTGTTCAATGCATTTTTGGACGGTTTGAATGTGGAACACATTTTATTTGACTCCACTTATGACCTATGACTGGTTTAAGGCTATAAATAGGCTTGAATCTTCAACAATTTCCTTCATTCTTCACTTCACCTATTTTCTTCAATTATTTTTAGTTTTTTAGGAGTGTTTGTGGTGTCATGGTCATTGTTGACCATTCATATGACCCATGCAATTGCTTTGTAGTTTATGCGGGTGTTATATAATGGTCAACAGAGACCTTTGACTTCAAAGAAAACACAAAAAATCAGATTTCAAATGTGTCCAGAATTTGTTTTCCGGAAATCTCTAACAATCTCGTTCGAATTACATAATCCTGACCAGGGGTATTTTTGGTTTTATGGAGGGCGCGCGAGAAACAGGTAGGGTGGAAAAAGTAATTGTCTTGACCACAACCCTCAGTCCAGGTACATGCACAGTTTAAATGGGTTAAAAACATAAAAATGTCTAATTTCTTCAAAAAAATCAAAAATTTCAACAAATAAAAAAACAATGAAGTAGAATAAGCAACACTTACTTGTTCAATTGCGTGATTTGATGATGATTTGCTTGAGTTTGGTGAAATTCGAAAAAATGGAGAGAAAAATCGTATTTTGGATGTTTTGAAAATGAAGGGGTTATGTTTATGTTCTGCTGTATATACACTTAAGTCACGCAGAGTCATATAAGGCGCGTGAGTTAACTCAAGCAGTGTGAGTTAACTTATGCAGGGGTATAATGGTCAATTCAGTTGGGCGAGAGTGTTTTGTGTTGGCTAAAGAGCATAATTCCCTCTTTTATGGTGTGGTTTTTGCAAATCAAATAGATTTTTGGCTTAAATAGGTTACAAGTCCATGCAAATATAAACCATTTGAATTTTAGCCTTGAAGTTACTAATCCTTCTAAATTACCATTGCAAATATTAATCATTTTAAATTCAGTCCTAATCATGTTTTTCCTTTTTTAAAAAAATTATTCTTATGTGATTTTTCTTTTTCTATCATGAAAGGTTATGAAATAATTGAATTTGATAAAAAAAAAAAAATAATAAATTCTTATAATTGGTAAGTTTTTGATGTGACCTCCTTACTAAGTGTATTAAAGGGAGAAACATAACATATCGATGTAATTAAGAGGCATATAATAATATTATAATCTTATCAAAGATTTTTTTTCAACTCCATAAGCGCTAAAAAGTATTTGAATGATTCAAAAAGAAACTGAGTTTTATAAATTACAAAGAGAGAAAATAATTTTCTATTTGATCATAGGGGGGATAATATGGCTGAATTTGTCAAGTTTATTTATGTCATGATCATCTTTATTTTCCTATTTCTTGTTGTAGAAAATATTGATGGTAAGTCATTTATTATCCTTTTTAAATTTCCTTACTTACTTCGTTCACACTATTTTATCCCACGTAAGTAACATTGCTTTATTCTCTTTTTCATTTCATCAGGTATTAGATGTCTTCGAAATTTAGATTGTCCGGACGGTATGTGCTCATCTGCTTATACACCGAGGTGTAGGCACCACACCTGTGTATGTCTTAATAACGACGAGATAAAGATTCTATGAGTATTAGACCCAAGAGAGCACATAAATGCCTTACTAAAATATTTCTTAAGTTGCCATTTTGTTATTGTGTTGGCACCCAATAATTTGTTTGCATTTTCTAAATTTTACAGACCTTATAGTTATGGATTGTACTCTAAATGATGTTAATAGAATGAAATAAGTCATCAAAAAATATTATCTAAATTGTTTTCTTCTCTCTTAATTTCACATATATCGTCATGGTTTTCAATTAATGCATAACACATTTTCCTTATACCCTACTGCTATTAAAATATTTTTATTAGTTAAGTTGAAAAATTTATGTATGTGACTATATGAACTAAGATTACTTTTAATCTATGTTATAGACCAATGTGGGCTTACTATAATTTGTCATTTCAAAAAGGAAACATTTAACCAAAGTCAGTATGATTGTGTTAATATATAATAATTTATTCTACTTTCATATTTATCACAAGAATGACTTGATATCAAAAACTAGTGTCTCATGTTCCTGTTAGTCCTGCAAGTTGTTGTGAGCTATAACTTGTTCATCAAGGATTTAAATGGATAGGTGCGGGCCGCGGGAACTATTTGAGGGTAAAATTAGAGGTTTCCTATAATTAAAGTTATGGAGGTTGAGCAGCACAAATGAAAATGTGCAGAAATCAGCTTGGAGTATCCTAAAACAGATTGAAAAAAGCAAGCCATAAATTATGTTTTAGATTTCTTTCAATCATGAAAATCAACATTATCATAAGCAGAAAGCAAATCTTGAACTAATCATAAATGAAACAAACAACAATGAAACATTCTTGCTAATTTCAAATCTGAGAGCATTTATAAGTTGAAAAGACAGAACTAAGGGCAGAAAAATCTTACATTGGATGCTAGGAGACAACCAAAAATAATCATTAAGGATACGAGAAAAACAGGAGCATAATATCGCTCAAGGTTTGCTGAACTCTGCAAATAATACACATGCTAAACTACCATTTTTCGAAACCCTTTGCAACGAAATGTAAATTCATCATGCTATCAAGAACAGTGACAAACCGATTATTAAATCCCTAAAATGTGAGAAAAATAGAACATGAATTGCAAAAAGTAGAAGACATGAAAAATGATCGGATAAGTGAATAAAAAATAGATAAATATTTTTTAAGAAATCAAAAGGAACAAATAATCAATTGCAGGTACCAGACGATTTAGTCCCCGAAACTACCAAAATTAGGAACATGTATTATTGGGAATCAGCTATATAAGTTATGATATTGAATTCCTTCGTATAAGATTTAATCGGTCTTTATTAGAATACGTAATTTTTATTCGAATTCACGTTAGATTTAATCAATATGTGTTCGAATACACAATTTTTAATCGAAACTAAACTCTAACCCGTGCGATGCACGGGTTTTTTAGAGTTTCATATATAAAATATCAAATTGGCTATATTATTAATCGTAGAGTTACATTTAAACTCAGAAACAATCAAACTAAGTAACAATTGAGAGTGATCGACATGCACAATCTCAAAGAAGCAAGTTAACAACATTTAGTTTAGATCAACAAAAATTAATATGGAGTCAAAGTCATTACTTTGCCAAAACAAAGTAATGTTATAGTCTACTATAGTGATTTTTGCAAATAAAAAGTCAGAACAAAAACATCATGTAATATAATATAGGAGAAATAAAGAGGCCGACAAAATTACAGGAAAAAGTGAAGTTTCTAATGAAAAAATTATCATATGGATCAGTCAAATTATCTACAATTTTAAAGATGCAACTTTAATATCATAACATGTAGTTAGCGTACACAAAAAAAAAAGAAAAGAA
>Ga0315914_1002777_pt1 | contig 26734 bp, 17 predicted proteins | sample MpolenodulesMG_FD_203920 | JGI IMG/M metagenome (GOLD analysis project Ga0315914, IMG submission 203920) | Medicago polymorpha root nodule microbial communities from Los Angeles, California, United States - elongated nodules | ecosystem: Host-associated > Plants > Roots > Nodule | place: USA...
CATTGTGATTGACCAATGTCACCCAAGTGTATTCAAAAGTTGCAAAATTCATAATTTCACAATGGAGACTATTTTTCAACTGCATGACATCACGATCATATATCTCTATAAAAATGGTTTAAAATTAATAAACTCAATAATATGTGATACGACTTTTAACTCGTGCAATGATCTGTCACTATCACGTTAATAAGGCCCATTTCATCGCGTTACGTCTCATTGAAGTAATGTGTCAGCAGTGGGATGGGAATTAAATGCCATTGTTTTGTTATGAAAAGTAAAATAATAATACTGCACAGTTTTTATCCAAGCATTCATTTTACTTGAAAAAAATCTGTAAATAGTCATGTATAGTCCCTGCTCATAAATTTATTCCTGAAAAATGAACCTCATCACAGAAATATAGGAATCAAAATGAAAGTTCAAATTGAATAACTTCCTTCAACAATCCCAACATATAGACAAAATTCCTATGAAGACGACAATGCTCGGGGATACAATCAAAATTACATATGAACATCAGAAACAACAATAATGTAAACAAAATGAGCAAAGAACCCTTGAAACACACAATGACGTGCACCAAGGGAACTGCAAATTGTGCATTCAAAGCTAACCAAAATTTTAAGCTTCAGTTAAGCAAGTCTCTCTAAAACTTGTAAGATGGTAGAATGGTTCCATACAAAAATTTAGGTAAATAAAGAAGATACTAGAATCATTGACTTCATTCCAGTTATGTACCTCGACCTTCAAAAACTTTTTCAAGGCTCCTCTATAAGTCCAAAATTGTGAGCCCTCGTTTCCTACCGGCTGCTCCAACTCTTCTCTCTCTCTGTCTCACACACACACAAATAAAATATAATATACAATGACGGAGTTGACATGGCATGCAGCATTGAACTGTTAGTGCTCGAGGCTTAAATCAGTCAGTGTCTCTTGAAGAACTTGGTGAAGAATCTATTCCACTTGCAAACTCCTCTGCATTTGCCAAAGTTGAAGAATTCCCTTGACTACGGCTCTCCTCGTTGCCACTACTACGTAATTTTCCCGGCCTTACTCTAATATTTGCACCCAAGGGAAAAGGCTCCTGAACAGAAAAAAATAGGTCAAAACCACAATAATATAGCATTTTATCGTGTTAACAAAAACCATAACAAGTAAGAACTATTTCTAGAATCATGCACACAAGAAACTCTTTCTTACCTTACATTAAGTACTTAAAAAATAGGCATCTAACGCGTTAATATTAAATATGACTAAAAAAAATCTTACTAAATGAGAAAGCCTTTAATGTAACTACTAGCATTGTACAGGCATCAACCCAACTATTAATGTTAACAAATTAATCCAGAAACATGAAGCATGATATCTGTCAGAAGAATGTCGGTAATAAGCAGATGGAGATAGCAACAGGAAAATAGTTATGGGTAAAGAACAAGCAGATTTACCGGATCACCGGCATTTGGACCATCTGTATGGAATAGAATAGGGCGGCAACGTTTATCTTCATTCATCAGGCTTGAATTCTGGAAATGAGCAATAAGAGCAGATTTTCCTTGAATTCGGGCATATGCAAGGACTGCTACCTTTTCACTGTTAAACTTCTCCCATTTTTTCCCATGAAAAGCCTGCATAAGAAACAGATTAACTCAAAATTCATATTGCATAGCTAAATATAACTCATAAGTACATAAGAGTTCTCAAGTAACCTGGTGGAATGGAATTATTTGACCAGGGTCAATCATATTGATGAATGCATAGCCAACATTACACTTGTTCTGCAAGAATTTGTACAACTGACTTAGAAAACATTTACGATTGCTACACTTATCAAGAGTCAACCAACACCAAACAAACACTTACCTTGAAATCAATTGGCAAATACAGAAAATCATAAGTTCCCCGACAACTCTCATCTATGGCTGTAAGAAGCATCTTTGAAGTATATCTGTCGAGATATTAATACATATGTCAAATAGGAAAGAATAAATCAATAGATCAAAGACAAAGAATTTGCACGCTTTACTCCTAGGAAAATCTGTTTAAGGTAAAAACCAATTAATCAAAATAAATAATAGAAGAAAAATATGCACAGGCAAGTAAAAAGTAAAGGTGTATCCTCATAAGTGTTACCAAGCAAAAGAGCAAGATAAGATTGGCTAACGAACGCATCAAAGTGAGAAGGGCAAGAGCCAAATAAACAATTTGTAAAACAAAGATGAAAAGATAACAGTTCGAGCAGAAAAAAAAAATTGTACAAGAAGATAGCGAGAAATACTTGTTGGGAATATTTTTTATCATCAGTGTTGTTCGGTTGTCTTCCCCACGCGATATGCGGCCTAGGTCGAGTTCAAATTGTTTTTTATCAGCATTGTTATTGTTCGCTTCACTTCTACGATGATAGAAGTTTCTCATCCGTTCATTGGTAGAATCAAATTTCGACATTGAAGTCATGGGAAGTCTCCCAGGGAAGACATGTGACAACTGCTTAGGAGAGCCATGCCCAACACTGGATGTCAAATCGTTACCATTCCCACCAATATGAGAAAACATGTTGCTTGAAAGATCAGGAGGATGCAACTGCCAGCTACCATGAAAACCTGCATTTCCTAGAGAACCCAATCTAAAACCAGGAGCATCAGGAGACTCTCCCAAGTAAGAATGTTGTCTTTCCCAGGGTGATCCCGTAACAACTGGTGCTGATCCAACATGGTGGTCTATATGTGATGCTCTCAGCATATGAGCCGGTGTTCTGGGAAAGCTAGGCATCTGAGGAAGACCAGGAGAACCAACGCCATTAACAAAAGATGGCGTTTTCTGCCAAACCACAGCATTTGATGGAGATTGCTGACGCAAGTTTGAGCCATTCCACATATGATAAAGCTGATGATGGGGAAGGCTCCCATTTCCTGATGGTAAAAATTTCAAAATAAAACAAAGATTTCATGAACTAACACTCAAGTAAAGAATTATTAAATCCAAATTTGATGCCTTTTCAGCCTCTTACTACCCCGCTTATACTACTTATAGAAAAAAAAGGTCGACTCCAAGAGAACCAAGACAAAGATTGAAATCCAAATGCTTAATCTCTGATACTTAGACATGCAAGTTTAAATTTCTTCAAATCAATAATTAGCTTATTAAATAATTTATATTTGTCTTATTAAAGAGTGAAATTATTTAAAACCAAAACTGTGATTAACTGTAACAGTCAAGTCCAAAGGTTTTGAATTTCTAGGAATCTAGGATGCCATTTAAAGTAAAACAATAAGTTTAACCTTTTGAAATAAATGCATCCTTCCCTGTCATAGAGACAAGGAACCATTCTGAAAATGTTGCAAACAAAGTCTGATTATCCATGAAGCTTTTTAGGCACGTTAAACTTACCTCCTGCATTAAAATCTGCTAAGTTCCCAGTTGAGATCATTCCCTGAATATGCCTGCCATCAGATGCTTCTGTGGATCCAGTTCCAATATTGGCAGCCATTTTAATGGTGTTTGGCAAATTGTAAGGACTGCCATTAGCTAAACCATCACGATACTCAGGCAAAGAATGAGGGTGCATTCTTGGAATAGATGCAAATTTCATTGCATCAACATTACTGGAGTCACCAGATACTTTTACAGCAGATGCCCCCCTTGTGGTGTTGGAAATACTAGAATTCACGTGAAAATTTGTGTTATCAAAGAAAGCATTCAAAGGCAGCTGTGATGCAGATTGGAATCTTTGATTATATCCATTTTCCAAGCTTCCACCAGATGCAATAACTCCAGAAGATAGTCCGGCTGTAAATTATGTCTAGTGAGACCAAGTACATCTGAGCTTCTAAAAACATGATAAGTAAAAGAAGACAAAACCATACCCTTCTGTCTTAAGAATAAGATGTCATTGAGATTATGACCAAGATCAGGTTCATCTTGTCCCTTTTGAGATGGCTGAGTCATACTACAAAAGCAGGGTTTCCATGATTGTATGATCAGTAACATTATAATAGAATAACTTCACTCTTTTCTTTTTTTTTGAAGGAGAATAACTTCACTCTATTAACCACTAAAAAGCAAGAATACTATATAAGGTAACAAGAATAAATTATGCAGCCTATAAATAAAGACTTCATCTACAAAACATATATCAAAGATAGGCAAATTTAAAAAGTGAAGAGTTTCAGAAGTTACTAAAAAAAGAAGAAAATGCAATTCAAAATAAATAAATAAAAGAGTTAATAGCCACCATATTGCGATCCTAGGATGACCAGGTTCAAGCTTGATCTGCTTCCCAGCAATGCAGATTCCATTCAATGAACGGAGAGAAGCTTCTGCACCTCGAACGTCATAAAATTCAATATATTTGATATGATTCATCTCTGGATATTCATAGATCTGCAATAACAGACATAAAATTCAAGAAGCTGGTATCGTCTTTTGATATACAAGCACCAAAAATGGGCAAAAACCAACAAAGAATAACTTACCTCTTTGATTTCTCCATAAAATCCAAAAATGCGTTTTAGTTCGTCTTTCAAAACACATGAATCAAGACCAGATATCATCAGTGTACCATGGCCAATATCCTTCTCTGTAGGATTTCCCTAATATATCATCAGGTTGAGAAATATAAATAACCAGAACATGAAAAATAGGAATACAGAGCAATTGAACAAGCAAAGCACATAGCAGTAATACTGAAAGATGCTAAGACAAACAGCATAAATACTGTCTCTAACCAAATAAATTATAATAATGGAAAAGGAATTATACATACATGAGAAGTTACTAAACAAGATGATACCTTTGGAATTGAATAACGTATATCCAGTTTCCTAGAACTCAATGTCCTATTTTGAAGTGCTTTCATTGCATTTTGTGCTGCCCTTAGGTCATAGTAAGAAATCATAACAAACCCACGATGCTTGCAGGCAGTATAAAGGGTTCGGATATCTCCATATTGCTGGAAGAACAAACAAAATAGTCCACTTATATGTCACTACAAGTGGTATATATCACTTTATTGAAATTCCTATATAGCATCTACCGCTGTTAAAAAATAAAGACAAAAGGTTCACCTCAAAGAGAGCCTTTAGCTCCGAGTCTTCTGCATTGCTAGTAATGTTTCCAACAAAAAGTGTTCTAGAAGATTCTTCACCAAAAGAACTTTTGCCTTTAAAAGCCCCAGAGTAAGCAGGATCACCATCCAAGCCACTGATTCTTTTTCCTGAAGCTGAAAGTTCATCTCCTTCCAACTCCATGCCTCCACCACTGCTGAACAAATCAAAATCTTCAAAATCATCACTTGCTCTAGCATGAGCACTGCTTCCTAAACCATCAGTGACACCGGAAAACAGATCATCTTCGTCAGGAAGGAGATCCCCTATAGTGTCAGCCTCAATTTCTTCAAGAGATTTGTATGGTTCTTCCTCAGCAAGAGAACCAGCAGTAATATTCTGATCAGACTGAACACCATTTCCCAAGAACCTCACTGCACCAAGATATGCATACAAACACCCAATCTCAGAGATATATGGGAATACCATTGAACTCAACAAAAAACATGAATAGAAAAGTTTCTTTTTCTGGTGGGGTTCTGGCGCACGAGCGAACGTGTGTGTGAGGGGGGTGGGATGATACATTAGCAAATCAACACAAAAAAAATACTTACATCGTAACAAAATTAAATGGTATAATACTCATGATACATGTGTCCAACTAATTATCTTAGCATGCATGAAACACATTCTTACATTTTTGGCTAAACATATCAGACAGTGAGCTTGAGAATAGACTGCTTTCACGTGCACCTGCATTGGTGACAATCTTGTTCCCAATTAAACCATATGAGCTAGATGCTGGTTGCCTATGCACATCAGACCATGATCTCGGGTGATAATTCAACGATTCCTTTGAATCCTTCAGCGCATCTACCATGCCAGCTTGTGCACCAAAGTGTAGGTTTTCTAAAACTTCCCCCGATAAACTAGTCTGTGGCATTGGCAAGCCTATTTTTGCATTTCTTTCAAGGGTTGATGAAGTATGCAAAATGCCTCCAGGTGAAGCTGCCATTTCACTCTTCCCTGAAAATTTGAACATAGAACTTGCTTTATCCAACAAATGAATTAGATGTTCATTAAATGGACTGCTTATTTATGGAACACAAGTAAACAGACACGAATATGGGTACACGCATATATTACATTATTACTGCATCCAATATCATCATGATTAAAAACAGCAAAATCATCATAACATCTACAGAGAAAAGAGTATGTAAGTTTGCTGAGCACAGCAACTAAATTCATAAAATCACCATTAATTACACAAGCTATATCACAATGAAAATGACAGAGAAAAACCAAAAAGAAATCTATTAATACCACCCCCTACAAAATGAAATAAACGATACTAGTAAACTCCATCCATAGTTATTTATTCTAAATGCGATAAAACATTTATACAATCCTGGGCAACGACAGTAAAAGTTCAAAAATGGAAAGTACAGAGTCTGTTCGATTAAAACTAGAGAGGTATCCGATAAGGTCCACAAAATATGGAAAATGTGTCTAATAAATTAACAAATCAAAAATCAAATTGACAACACTTGTTATTCTCTAAACTCAAATGTGAAACAGTGATCAAGGTCTGAGTGTTAACTATCTGTTTTTGGTTGTAGATATATATATATATATATATATATATATATATATATATGGAGTGTTAATGACATAGTAGGAAACCAGCATGACATATAGGACTCTATTGAACAAATAATGAGATATAGGACTCTATTGAACAAACAATGAGTTGATTGACCTCACCTTGTGGATAATCATCATGAATAGATTTTGGCTTCCTTAATCCAACATTCCTCTGCACATGAAAAGTCCAAGACATGTTTAGAAAAAAAAGGCAATAACATTGAGGCTATGAAGTACATGAGATCGAGAAGTCGGTTGACAATTTTATAAAAGAACAGTCAAGTCTTGGATTGTAAAAAAATGTGATAAAACCAAAATGAGACAATTCGGAAAATAATTACCTCAGAAGCATAGGAAACATCATCATAAAGATGGGATGAAGCAGTAACACCCCTCTGGTTCATTATTTCAAAAGGCATCCTATAGCTTATCCAGAAATTATAGAAAGAGAAATGATACAGAATTATATCCTCACTTGCTAGCTTTGTTGAACTCTACTCATCATCATCTGTTGAAAAATTCAAGGTCACATGCTTGAAAAAGGAAATAACAGAAAACAATAAATAAAAGGTGACATTGGGCATAAACAGAACTTGAGATCATTTCTCACCCAAAAAGTAACATTTATATTAGACCTCTACTAACATCAACCCATACTCTCAAACAAAAAAGGATAGTAGAAAAAATAATACAGTAAAGAAATCCTATTTAGAGGCTCTATTTCTAGATTCAATTGCAAAATTCAGAGAGATTAGTGCAAAATTAGGACAAATATAGTTGTACCTTCAACTAAACACTACCAGAAGGAAAGGACAGCACAGAATTCTTACCTACCAACTACCTAATTCATTGCCAAAAACAATATTTATAGAAAATTGAAACAAAACAATCTTTGTAAATTTGCAAAATTCTCTATTTTGTTATGAAAAATAAAAAAAAAAAATCATCTAGATGAAGCTTACAATGTTCCACATCGGTTCTATCACAAAATCAGACATGAAGAGAGAGAATTTCACAGAAAAACCATAAAAACAAACAGATCAAGAACAAAAAATACAATTTTTTTTCATAAAGGGTCCAATCTAAACAACATTAACAGATCAAAAACATGAACATGAAGAGATTCCTGATCAAAAACCCAAACAGACATAAAAACCAAACCACCAAAAAAAACATGAATATTTTGAAGCTGATAAATTCACACCTTGTTAACAATTCGAACAAAACCAAGCTAGCAGAAAAATCAAAAAATCTTCCTTATCAATGTTTCACCATAGAATTGAGCAAAAAACAAAACAAAACTAAATCTCAAAAACCGTCTACAGCATAAGGAATTCAGAAACAAAAGATCTCATGATGTTTGGTCCAACAAAAACCTTGTTCCTTCCACATTGCAATATCAGATATATTTTATCACAAAGAAAATGAAAAAAGGTGAATAATTTTGATATTAAAGGTTCATTTTTGAGAAAAAATAATCTGAATTGTGTGAAGTTGAAGAGAGAGAAAATGGGAAGAGTAGAGGCGAATCTCCGGCGAGGTTGTTATGCTCGCCGGTCGCTCTCTGGTTTGGTTTGGAGAGAAAATCAGACAAAGAGAAGAAGAGAGGTTTTTTTTTTGGTCTTGTGATGAAGAAAGAGAAAAGAAAAAGAAAAGAATAGAAAAAGAAAAAGAGGTGTGTGTTAGTTGGCTTTCAAATTCTATCACATTAAAATTATAAGATAATAATAAGATTATTATTAAAAAAAAGTGCTATAAATGTGAGAGAATAAATAGGCGCAGAGATAGAGTGTTTGGATTGCAAACTTGTAATAAAATAAAATAATAATAAGTAGAAAAAAAAACTAATAATAGTAGTAAATTTTTGAAAGAAGAAAACAATAATAACATTTAAAACTTTTTTTTTATTTACATGTACTCTTTTTGGCAAATAACACAAATTGTCAAGAAAGATAGAGTAATGTTTCCATGAAGGTGGATCTACAAAGGAATCATGGAGGTTTCATCAAAATAAGCTTCCTCGACAAAGGTTTTAGTCGAAATCCATACAAAAATTTGTTATGGAGGATGTACTTACAAAAATATTGTAACGTTCAAGTCAATGTGCAATTGAAGAGGATAAAACGTTTAAAATAATTAACACCTTTTTTTAAGGAAAAATAATTCACACCTTGTTTGATATTAATATGTTGTTTATGTAGACATAAGGAGGTAATCTCAATTCAAAACATGTACAAAGGCATATACCTTGAATCAAATTAGTATCTTTGTCTTAATTATAAACAAAAACATGTCAAATAAAATTGTGTATTTTGTTCAAATTTTAGACCAAATACTCAATAACTTTTCCTCTAATTAAGGTGGGAGGGAGTATATTTGTCGTAATATTTTTTTTTTGAAGGATTTGTCATAATATGTTTTTTTTGGACAATAAAAAATGGAACTTATATATTAACAAGGAAGGAGCTCGCCCAAGCACAAGGAGTGCGGAGGAGCTCCCAAATAATTACAAAAGAATAATGTCAATAAAAAAATTGGCCAAATCCCAAACAAGCCAAAGGACTTGACTACCACAAATGGAAACCAAAAACAAATACAACATTGTTAGCTTTTAGCCACCAAAGATAGCACAACTTTACTTTGTCCAACAACTGGTCAATGGAGCTACCCAGATTGTTAAACAATCTCTGATTACGGTCATTCTAGATGATCCACACACTAATCAACCACACAAGTTGCATAAAAGAGCATTTTGTTCGTCCGCCACTTGCTGAATGAGTAAACTGATATAAATGATCTGATACGGTAAAGGAGTCTGGACCTGACACACCAAGCCAAGATCGAACCTGAGACCACAAGGTACCATAAAAATCACAAGAGATGAATAAATGCTGAGATGTCTCGGTATCGCCGCACCCACATAAACAACCAGCAACCGCATCTGAAAGGATACCATGATGCACCAAGTTTGCCTGTGTAGGTAACCTACTTTTTACCAACCTCCAAGCGAAAATTGAGACCTTGAGCGGAACATGTTTATGCCAGACTAGGGCATCAGCACCTTCCACCTGAGGGGTGTCCTGAGTAGTCAATAACTGATAAGCACTACGAACTGTATAACCGGCAGAGGTATCCATATGCCATTTCCAAGTATCTTTCATATTAATCTGCAAACAAACATTACGAAGTAAAATAATACACTCCCCTAACATTTCCTCCTCCCACACCCACAACCGCCTCCTCCATCTCCAACCCTCTAGAAAACATATGCGCAACCGTGGTAGATTTATCAACCGTAAGCTCAAAAAGGCGCCTAAAGTGCACACAAAAAGGTACGGCACCTAACCACGCGTCATGCCAAAATAAGGTATCTGCCCCGTCTCCCACCAACCGAGATACACCCTCCTGAAACCACCTGCCTCCTACTCCACCTAAACCATCCCTAATATTAGCGATCTCTCGCCACCAAGAGGAACCACTCCGGCCCCCAACCTCCCATCCTCCTCACCATATCTCGCCACCAAGACCCTGTACCATAAACTACTCCTCTCCTCCAATAAGCGCCAACACCATTTTCCTAACAACACATCATTAAACTCCCTCAACCTCCGCACCCCCAACCCTCCAACCTCCCTCTGAGAACAAATAGTGGTCCAACTGACCCAAGGAATTTTCCTATGATCCTCACAACCCCCCAAAAAAATTTAGTAAAAATAGAGTCAAGGGAAGAAATTATACCTGACGGAGCTTTGAAGAAGGAAAGAGCATAGACAGGTAGAGAGGTCAAGACATACTTTAGAAGAACTAACCGGCCTCCAAACGATAAGAACCGACTATTATACCCAGACAATCTTGATTTAATGCTACGCAGAAGAGGTCCCCAAAAAGTCAAACGACGCGAATCACCACCGATCGAAAGACCCAAATACACAAACGGCACTTTCCCCACTCGACAACGAAGGACAGCGGCACGTTCACACCAACCAACATGCTGTTATTAAAATTTGTCATAATATGTTAATAAACAAATATGTGATTAAAGTCCCTTAAAAAATGGTTATTGAAATGTTTCTATCGAAATTAAAAGAATAATGTTGGTATATTTATTTTTTGATAAAGAAATAGAGATTAGAACCAACGAACCTTCAAATGAAATATTTCTTGATATTTTGAATTTAAAATGACAAATATCTATATATTCTTGTAAAAAAAGTATATCTATATATTTTCTTTTTTGGTACAAAGTATATCTATATATATTTATCGGGAAAAGTTTAAGATCATCGTATGTATGGAACTAAATTGCAACTTGTAGAGTGCTGGGACGACAAAATAGTTGCACACGTGGCACGAAATAATAGTTTTTTTTAAAGGGCGAAACAATAGTGTTTTTTTTTTTGACAAAAAAGGGCGCAACAATAGTTGTGTGGCGTATTAATTATTCATTGATGATTGATTGATTCATAGTATGTTCAATGTAGAAAGAAAAGAGCATTCTTGTGTCTTAAGATAAAATTTTATCTTTTACACACAAGCTATTGTAATTGTTGTTTCGTTCATTAGAATTTTATTAATCTAAAAGAGGTGGACATGTGTGTGAGATAAAGATGTTTTTGGATAAAGACAATACAGATAAAAAAAAATGTCAATATTTATCCTAATGTGTACAAGAATTCCATCATAAAACCACCTAAAACAAGATTCATTGGGTTCAACTAATTAATTATGGAATACAATAAAAAAATGCATTATAACTTTTTAAGAATTTAATTCTTTGACAATACTTTTTGGACAACGATTAATAATATTTTATTACATTTTAACATTTTCTTATGATTTTATAATAAATTCCTAATTAACTTGGTTTTATACAAAGCTTAAAGAATTTCCTTAATTGCATAAAAAAAATCATATTTTTTTTAATATTTCATAATATTTAATCTTAATTTTGAAGATAGTAATTTGGAGGTGGAGTGTACATCAATCTCGAGGAGGCTCAAGAAAGTCTTTCCTTGTTTGAAATCCATAGCAAGATTGCGAGATAATGAAGGCAAGGAAAAATTGTTGGCCATAGCATAGAAAATGAAAGGTTGGGACAAGTAGTAAATTCATCTAATTCTCTTAATCTTTAAGTATTGTTGATTGAAAAAATTGGATAATGTTACATGATGATGATACAGCGGAGGATGTGTGGTGGCAAGAATAAATTTTTAGAGTGAGATATGAGTTGAGAGAAGTTAGAAAGGTCCTAGTGAATCATCTCTAGCAGCTCCTTCGATAGTTGGAGAAATTGGATTCGGACAAGTCAATTTTATTTTCTCTATCAAGTAGTTTAGTGAGTATGAAACAGGTGAATAAGTTGAATGTTTAGGGTTCGAACTTCGAAACATATATAATATGCAATGTCACTGTCAATCGAGTTAAGTTCACGGGACTAGACAAATCGTTTTTAATACTTTGGTATAGAGAGAAATTGGAGCAACGAGAAGTTAAAGAGAAAAAAGATAGAGATGAGTTGGAGAATTTTATAGTGAGTGAAAGTAATGAATGATGTGTTCTTCTAGATGAAAGTTTGAAGTTTAGTGTATATATAGATAGATTTTTTCCAGCATAACATGGCGCATTATTGGCTCAGTCTACGCATTAGTGGTGGACTTCGAATTTGATATACCCATTATAGACGTATTTTCAATCGATACTTGTGAATTTCTATCAGTTATACATTACTGGCAGATTCTACTTGTTACTAGCATATTTACATATGTGGCAAAACAAGACTGGTGTGACAACCTAGATGCCTTTTAGGATTGCCGACTAACTCCGTAAATCAACAAAAGTTTTTTCTGTGTGTTTCGTCTTCACTCGCACACTTTCTAGAAAACTTCCCAGGTCACCAGTCCCAAAAATGCCCTAGATGAGACACGCTTAATTGTGGAGTTCTCGTGGAATCAACTGCCAAAAATAAGACGCATTTTTCTGGTGAAAGTAGTACCGACCAATTTTTATAAGTCTTTCTTCAACCATGCAGTTTCATACATATATACGACCTCAGGATCGTTGTCATTCAAATGTAGATTTTGTTTGCCTAAAAGGTTCCAAGGGTCGTTACATGCCCATCAATTTCCGCTTAGTTCGTCCCTGAACCATATCGTACTAGGAGAGGCCTTCTCTGATATCAGTTACAACATCACACATGACTTTGAGTATTGTCAATTGACCCTACAAACCAACACAGATCTTTTCAACATATTTTGTCCTCACTCGCACGTTTTCTTGGAAACTTCCTGTTGTGAATTCGGACTCAAAATCTCATACCAATACAAACTATGATGTGTGGAGCAAAGGAAAGTAGTAACCAATATCAAAGTAAACACAAGCAATAACAACAATAACAACACCTAGATCTAATCTAGGAATCAAAGTGAAAAGCACAAAACCACAAGCAAAAGATAAAGGGAGAAGAGAAACAAAACACGCCAAGAAATGTTCACCCAGTTCGGTCCAACTAGACCTACTCTGGGGGGGAGATTGATCTACCCATTTTAACAATCTCGCCAAGAACAACCCTAACTTCTACCCATTTTTCCAATCTCACCAATGAACAAGACACTAAATGATTTTCACTCACCTAAGGTGTTTACAATATTTCCCAACCCAAGAGAACTCTAATCAAAGTCCCTAAACCCTAAAGTTACCTCCTTTGATTTCCCAAGTTTTCTTCTCTTGAAGTTCTCTCTCCTTCTCCTTCAAAAATGAGCTGAAACACTTAAATAGTACACAGTGACAGACAAAATCGCGCCGCGCCTATAAAAATCGCGCCACGGTTGAAGCGTACGACCCAAGGTACGACAACCTTATCCAACAATCGTGTCACGCCTGTACAAATCGTGCCACGATTTTGCCTTCAGCAGGAACCATACGTTCTGCCAACAAAATTGTGTCACGCCACTCATAATCGTGTCACGATTATGAGTTTTCTCAGAATCTCAAATTGAAGGCATAAACAACACTTCCCAAAAAGTCATCGATCCCAAAATTTCTCTAAGTTAAGCACACTTAACTATGGAGTTATCATGGAACATGCTACCAAAAAGATGATGCACCTCGCTGGTATGAGTAGTATCAAACAATTTTTTATAAGTCTTTCTTAAACCATGCAGTCTCATAGATGCACGATCTCAAGATCACGCTCATTTCAATGTGGATTTTGTTTGCCTAGAAGCTTTCATGAGGCATTCTTTGTCATGTCTTGTGCACTGGCGACCGCTCCCCATCTTCGTCAACCTTAGACGTTACAATTGGCGGATTTTATTTTGGCATTAACTAGTGTGTTAACCCGTGCAATGCACGGGCGCTAGGCTATCTTTTTTTTTTTGGTCTCTAAAATATATTATATTTTTTGTCCTATTCTTTGTTTGGTTCCCTTTTCTTCTTAATAATATTAACCTAGAAGTATAATGTCGTCGCTAATCCATGGGTCAAAAATTTGAGTAAGCTTCACAAAGGAATGTACTCATGTAGCATGCTACTGCATCTTATATTTCTGCAAAGGTACAAGATCGAGGAAGCTTCACTGGAGGACTGGACCAAGCTCTAGAAGTTAAATGTTTTTGTTGGGTGCATATTTTAATATAAATGAAAAAAGATTTTAAATGATTGCAAACACAATTCAATTTTTTTTTTTTTGTGTGTGTTTTCTCAGTACCTTCAAATGTTATCGGAGCTTGATCTCTATTGATTGAGCATTTTACTAAATGAGAATAAGTATCCTTGAAATCATTGGAAAAACTTAAGGATCAAATGTTTTGATAGTTGTTGGTTTCCGTCAATTCATTCCATTATCTTTTGTTTCAAAACTTTTTTTTTCTCTGTTTTTCTCTCCCATAACTCGTGTAACCATATTGTCTTCTTCTTGTTATTCTACCAAAAGAGAAATTAAAAACATCATTCAATTTTTTTTTAAGACAAAAGCAAATTGACATCAAAAAGAAAAGAGTAACGCCCAACTAAGTTGGTACGCTACTCTAATCTTGTGTCAATTGCTCATATATATTATTAAAAAAAATGGGGAAAATTATAAAAAAATAAAATTGGGGGGACATAAACCTAACCCAATAAAACCACACAAGTGTGTCAGTCGACCCCAAACGAGTAATCCAAAAATTAAAACAACACACAAGTGTATCAACCTCTAATTAATCCTAAAACTAATTAAAGGTCTTCTATGCGGTGATTGAACCCTCAGTCAACACGGAGGCAATTCATGTACCATAAACTCCCTGCAATAATGGCAGCAAGCTGCACGACCAATCCAAACAAAATAAATGGTGAATCTTAAGCTGGCGTATGAATCGTTTGCCAACACAGAAACAATTCAAGATCCATCAACTCCCTGCAAAACAACAAGCTAGAATCGCCCCTTTCGGGGAACCAAAGTAACCAAGACAGGCCTAATTATAATCAAACCCAACTTTTTGAGAAAGCTTTTTAAGAAACGGTGTATGAATCATCTGTCAACACAGAGAGATTCATGAACTAATAGCCTCTGTCAATAAAAATACAGCAGCTTTATCAGCCCTTTCGAGCTCAAATCCATCTGAATTCTCCGACATAAGTCGCCGAAGGACATACTGGATAGTGCCTAATAACATAATTAAAACAGGTTGACCCAGATCAACGAGAATCCAGACCAAACTTACCACGACATGTACCGAGTTCGCATCAGTTTGCATAACACAGCCACGTATTAACGACCACAACAATCAGATTACATCGCTCCTGTGGAAACGCAGGAACAAGAGTGTACGGCGGTAGGGGAGTATACGGTGGTAGGGGAGAGAAAATATCAACATCATTCAATTAAGTTCCTACATTAAAATATTTCTTTTGGCTTCATTTGAGATCTGGAGGAGAGGAAAGAGAAGGTCTTCAAACGAAGGAAAATATAGATAGATATCATTCATATGATATGAGAGAGTTATTTTATAAAGAAAATGGCGAGAGATTATTGTCTATAATTAATATATTTTTTAATTTTTAATGTATTACAACAACATTAATAGAATTTGAAGAGTTTTACTACCCAAAAAAAAAAAGAATTTGAAGAGTTTATTCAATCCTTCCATAATCAATTAATCATCCCCCAATATATTTGTTTAGCCTCCCAAATTATGAGGATTCCGTATCTATTAGTGATATAAATGAGGCGAGATGGAGGACTACTCACGCTGCTCGGCGCTCCTCATTCGCCCCAAATTATAATTGTACTAATTGTCATATTGAATTGAAGAAGTACTTGATATATAATATAGGTGACTCATGTTTCAAAATGCCTTAAAGTTTTGAATATTGATGTGGCCTCAAAATCTTTTAGTGGTCCTAAACGTTTAGCCCATGTTGCCCCCAATGTTCCACTAAACTCTCCAATTAATGGTATTAGAACCATGATCGATTTGGGTGGGGGAGAAGGAGTGGAATCCTAGTGTGGATGTAGTCTAATGATGTGCGTGACTCAAATAATTGAATTGTGAGCGATTAGTCTCACACCAACTAAGAATTGATAAAATATTGGATATATAAGAGAGATAATTCATATTTTTAATATCTTAAGGTTTTGAGTTAATATGTAGTGTTAAGATCTTTTGTGATCCTAGACATTTACTTCATTGTCTCTCTAGGTCCTTTGACACTCCAACAACAACATTGATTGAATACTAGTACCACTAAAAATAGAAATATCTAACATTGACTCAAAAAGCAAAGAAGCAAGATTTGTACGATCACAAGACAAATAATTTGAATTTACGCATATAGAAAAATATTGAAAAGTATAAGAAAATATTTATTATTATTATTATTAAATATTTATGGATATAATAATATCTTTTTTTCTAGAAATATATTAATATTGCATTATATCACGGTCTAGATTAACAAACATTTTTATTCATTTATTTATTTATTTGACAGAAAAACTTGCATTTCTTGCTTAGTTCAAGTTTGAATATATTCATCTTTCAAAGGAAAAGTTTGAACATGTTCTAATTTTTTATATTTCTATTTATACGGCGGCTAAAAATGGAGTATTCAAGTGAGAACATATATCCTTTCAAAAAAAAAAGTGAGAACATATATGATAATGATTTTGTCCACGTTGGGTTGATAATTTGTCAAGCAGCACAATGTCATTATGTCAAAAATGATAACTCAATCTATCTAATCGCTGGTAGAAGTAAGTAAGGGTATAATCATATTTCAATCATCCTCAATAGTACGTAATACCAAACAACAAGGGTAGAGGACCATGCATGATCTAGTTAAGAGGCGGCACAAGATTACGTCAACACGTGAACTTCATCAATTGTACTCAACTGGGGATGGATCATAAGTTTTCAGTTGGACCATGCAATTAGGTCACGTATATTTGAATTGAACTAACTCAATTTAAAAACCATGGAAGAGTTGGGAGTGATTCAACCAACTATATATTCCACTTGGAAAACTTTAATACCAAATTGCGTACATATTCTTTTTTCCTTTCCAAACTGTCATACTTTTGGGTTAGAATTTTGGATCTCGCATGTCAAGATTGTGTGGTAGGGTACCTCACAAGTCAAACTTGTGTGGTTATTTGACATTTTCTTTTATTTTTTAATATATCTTTTTGTTTGTTGGTTGGACTACATAAGACTAACTTGTGGGGTAGTCCATTCCTTTCAGATTGGTTAACCCTTTAACCGTTTAAACACAATATTAAGTGTTTACACGACTTCACCGCCTAAAGAAAGCAAATTGACATATCATTATCCACCACACGCACTAACTTATTTGAAAATGAAAATGTTTCATATACACCTCATTTACCTACAAAACCAAGTTGTGGGGTAGCCCAATCCCTTCAGATTGGTTAAGCTTTAATCGCTTAAACACGATATTAAGTGTCTACACGACTGCACCGTCCAAAGAAAGCAAATTAACATATCATTATCCACCACACGCACTAGATTATTTGAAAATGAAAATGTTTCATATACACCTCATTTACCGTATGAATATCTCTTAATTTATTTGATTTTTTATTTTGAGCTGTTGGGTCACGAGGGAAGCCCGGGGGACCACCCACGTCTAGGTAGAGCAACCACACAGGTGAGAGAGACAACACACTCTTACTCAAAATCTTAAGGCAGTGAGTTTATGGATCATGTCGCTTACAAAGTGTTCAACCTCCATTTTTCTATCCGATGTGGGACATATATAACTCACATTTGCACACAAATCTCCTCCTTAAGTGTGAGTCCATCAAAATTCATCATGTTTACCCCTCAAGCGGAAGCTCTTTCATCTGCACACAGTTGCTTGTATCGTCGTTGTCTCCGCTCACAACAGAACTCGTCGCCTGAACACCCTTGGTCAGGAGGACTTTCAACACAAGGAGTCGGTCGAACCCTTCGTCATGACTCTGATACCAGACTTAAATCACGAGGGGAGCTCGGGGGACCACCCATATTCAGGCAGAGCAACCACACAAGTGAGAGAGACACCACACTCTTACCTAAAACCTTAAGGCAATGTGTTTATGGATCCTCTCACTTGTAAAGTGTTCAACCTCTACTTTTCTATCCGATGTGGGACATATAACTCACACTTACACACAACAGAGGTGTCTCACATGAAAAGTCCATGTAAGTGGTGTTAAGTGAGTGTATGCAAATTAAAGTGTGTTCATATATAATAACTCATTTTAAAAAGGAGTGAGAAACATTCCTAAGAAGCAAATATATTGAAAAAGAAATAAAAGATTGAGAAATGATATTTGTACAACCATTTTTGTACAACTTTCTCTTTCATACTCACATTATCTTCTTATTTCCTCTTTTCTTTTTTCTCTCTCCATTGTTTTTTACCAATGAGAAGAGAGAAAACAAGGTTGTCTCAAAAGTTGTACCAAAATAGTTGTTCAAATATCATTACTCTAAAAGGTTTTACACCAAATCCTTTTAAAAATTATGTCACGAAATTCAAGATACAATGACCGTCAGCCAACGAGATTTAAATCTTCTACAATAACCGCACATATCAAATTAGTCTATGATTTTGTAAGTTATTCTCAAAATTAGTTCATGACTTTATTAATATTTTAAAATAGTCTTTGTCTTTGTTAAAAAAATTCATTTAAGTGCTTATTTGTCCTTGTCTTTGACTTTATTAATATTTTAAAATAGTCTTTATTTTTGTCACATGATGAGAGACTTAATTAATAAACTTTTAATATAGACAAAAATTAGTTCAATGTATGCATAGAGTTATAAACTAATTTAAAAGTGGCTTGCAAAATAAAGATATCAATTTGATACTTTACTCAAGTCAGACAGTTTTAAGAGCCATTGCAATGTGCAAACAACTCTGGGAGATCCAAGTCCTTGACCAATGGGTGAATTTCTCGTCTTAATGTCATAAGAATAATTTGATAGGTATATTTTATTCACCGTATATAATATCATATTAAGTAATTCATAACACCATTGTATACTTCCTCCGTTTTTAAATATAAACAAAAATGATGTATATAATTCATATTATGGATCACATACATCATTAATTGAATGAACCTAAAAATTCAATTTTGATTATATTTAAAAACGGAGGGAATAGAACCTAAGACCTAAGGATATGCATGATATTTAATAGTATAAAATGTGAAATTAGTTGTGTAAAAAAATATACAGGCAGCCTCAGTTTAGTAATTTTAAACGTGAAAACAACATAGGAGGAGGGACACTCTTCCATTTTTGTCCGCGAGGGCAACCCACGTGAACAGCGAGAGCGAATGGATAACAATTAAATCAAACTAATCAATCACTTCCATTGTAGAGGCCCCCACCTAATGAGGTGTAACAGTAGGAAACCATATCACATAATCAGATATTAAGACCCATATCATATAGGCTTAATTGCAGTTTTAATCCCTTAATTTTTTCAAAGTTGCGATTTTAGCCCTCTAAGAAAAAAACTACAAAACAGTCCTCTAAGTTTTGCAACTTTTTCAGTTTTGGCCTCCAAGGCTGATATTGACTCGGTCTACGCTGACGTGGCACCCTAAGTGAGGTGCCTCGTGTTATTTTTTTATTTTTTATTTTGCCTTGGGAGGCCAAAACTGCTACAGTTGCAAAACTTAAGGGGCTGTTTTATAGTTTTTTTTCTTAGGGGGCCAAAATCGCAACTTTGGAAAAGTTAAGGGACTAAAACACAAGCAAGCCTATCATATATTGTTGCTGGAGGAGGTAACCGGCTCCACAACAGTGTCACATATATTTCAATTTCTTTTTATAAAGTAGTTTAATGGTCATATGAAAAATTCAAAGTTTAAACATCTACGAAGCTATCAATGGACTGCATTTATAAGATGTATATTGATTGCATTAATAAGCAATGATGTATTAATGTGGCCCGACACCAAATTGATTAAGCCAAGAGTAAAATTTTGTTAAAATGGGATAATGAATTAAATAAATAAATAAGAGGACAAGTGAATAAGACAAGAATTGAGTGGGGATTAGAAGTACTAAAAAGCATCATCAACCTGCAATCTTTTTGGCTCTTTCCCAATCTAGTTAGTCTGGGAGAGATTATTGACATCTTGACTATTTATGCTTTCTACTCTTTTACGCTTTTCTTTACCTTTTTCTTTTCAAAAATTTGTTTGACGGACAATTTATAATTTCGTGAATATATTTAACAATTTTCCATAATTAAGAACTATTCGGTGCTAGTAACTATTCACATTATTTATGACTAGATAAAAAACACCAATATTTAATTTACCATAAAGGATCATAATTTTTGACAAGTTTAATGGTATAGCTAGTACAGTAGTAAATGTGGTAAGGGATGGAACGAGTCGAGTCGAGTATAATAATAATAATAAGAGCAGAAGGTGCCAAAAATGGTCAGTAGTAGCATAGCATACTATCTGTCCTTCTTGATTTGAAGATTGAAGGCTTGGAGTGGAAGCATCCCAAAATGCCTTTTCCATGTGTCTGTCTTTCTGTTCCTTCTGAGGTTGAGTGTGTCTGTGTATCATCATACTGATCCACTGTTTCAGATTTCAAGATTCTTTAAAATCACCTTGAGCTGCGCGCTAAGCTACGACAAAATATCCAAATTTTCCCGCTCAGAGAAACTTCTGCCACATGTCAAAATAGATTCAAAGTCTCCAATGAACAAATGAATTGCTCCGAAACAATGGAAAATTGTGCAGTAATATTGCACAAGAATTTTATAAAAAAAATACTCCATTGATGAAATTTATATGGATTTTGATCAATAATTAGCATATTTGTTATTATGCAAATTGTACCCTAATGAAAAAGTATGCTAATAAAGGATATGTTTAATTGTTCATCTCATCTCTTTATTTAATTCTTTGTTTTAAAATGGTTTTATAACTATTAAAAGTTTTAATTTTGTCCTTTATTTATGTTCCTTTAAAATGGTTTTATAACTATTAAAAGTTTTAATTTTGTCCTTTATTTATGTTATTTTAATGGCCAATATTTTTGATATGATTTTAAACATGGTAGCTATGCATTTGACCTCCATTTGCGTTTCAACCTCCGTTAAGGAGTTATGGTGTTCTCTTCATCTTCCACAACACATCTTCTCCTCCTCGTGTTCATCTTGCACGTTTCCACAACACATATTTGATGGTGTGGCAATAAATGTTAAGGTTATGCATTCATTTCTTGATCTTAGGTTTTTAATTGTCGATTATATGTTGTTTAGAAATTTCTTTGATTGTTTGTTATTGGTGATTTTGTTTTACATCTTGTGTTGAGGTTTATCAATCTTTTTATGTTGCATTGCATTTTAGGTTTTCTATATTCATTTCTTGATATTAGGTCTTTAACCGTCAGTTATATGTTATTTAGAATTTTCTTTGATTGTTTATTATCTGTGATTTTGTCTTGCATACCTTTTTTTCACTATTACCACTGTTTTGAAAAATAAGTACTAAACTACCACCCTTTTCAAATTAAATATATTACCAGGCAAAAAGTTGTAGTTTGATTCCTTTTTATTCTCTTTAGGTGTAGCTTGTGTGTTTTTTTTTTTTTTGGATTATGTTATTATACTTAATTGATTAATTAACAAAACCTAATGTTAATTTAATTAAAAAATTAGTTATTCAATTAATGATATTAAAGAAAAATGTAATATAAAATTTGATACAATTTTTTTTATTATTGATTACATTAATTTGACATTCTGATACACTGCATATTAATAGACGAGTTTGATAGAGGCCCGTTTTTTTCTTTTCATCTCTTTGGTGTTTAAGGACCTTTTGGATTTCTCCACACGTCTGAATTATGTCACAATTCAATTATTTTGTACTTTGGCCAGTGAGATTCAAGAGGAACTGGTGTAATAAGTTGCTTAAATAATTGAATTGATTGGAAGATTGCATGCCCTGTTAAAACATTGTTTTTGTAAGACCCTTTTAGAACATTGTTGACAAATTCATAAATGTCAATTGTCACGTGCCCCCAACGTCCTCCAATGTCACAGAAACATTTTTACGCGGTAAAGAAGAAAAACAAACTAGAACAAAGAAGTAAGAAAAAATTAACATATTATAAGAACACTAACAAAAACAAGTTTTGCTAAATTGGTGGAAATGGTATCCACTCATAAAATTGAATGGTAGTGTGTGTTATATTAAAGTATACATGATTGAAGTCTAATTATCTATATCAAATAAAGATAAAAATTATAAATATGAAAATATTAATTTAAATTTAAATTAATATAAACATTGCCATACAATTTGTTGAAAATAGTTTTTTCCTTTTATATATTATAGATGTTTAAAATATATTTGAGTAAAAATTATGTTTGAAAGTCCTCATGAACATAGTTTAGTTGATAGGGACATTGCAATATATGTAATGGATGAGGTTCCAAACTTGAATTCTTCACTTATTCATCTTAAGGATAATTTTGTCCACTAGTCTACTTACCATTTTTTTAAATTAAGTAAATATTAAAAACTATAAGAATATGAAAATTTATTTAAAATTTAAAACAAATCAAATACAATTCTTTTTTTATATATATAAAAGAAAGAAATTTACGGTGGGTTCGGATTTATGACTCATCAAAATCAAACAAAGTCTCAACAAATGCTAGCAAAAATAGACCCACAACTAGATGAATAAACTCTTTAGCTACGGGGCTAACCTACAATTATTTCATAAAGATAAATTTATGATTTGCAAATAATATTTGTGTTATCTAGTCTTCTAAAATATACAATGTATGATAAAATAATATATATTATGTTTTTTTTTGTGGTGAAAATAATATATATTACATGTAGTTACTTATCAAGTGTGCCTTGAATATATATATATTAAGATTTAATAACTTATCATACTCATATCTCATTCTTTTTTTTACCAAACTTTATTTCATCATATTTTTCTCCGTCATATAACGATCATCAAACAATAAAAGAATACAATTGATAATTGATAATTGATCTTGCACTAAAATCTTTTAATATATAATAATGTAATTTATAGTTTGTCTATAAATTAAAAGAATGATACAAAATTGCATGTGATTATTTATAAAACAATCAGCTAATTGATTAATGATACATATATATATAATACTTAAATATAAGAGAGATTAAATTTTACAATCACTGTATATTTATAACCTATATAATATTTATTCTTTTATGATACGCATGACTTAAAATTCATATTTATTACATGAAGAATTAGTGATATACTAGTATTATTTGTAAGACATATTAGCGGTTCATGCATTCATGTGTTGGTGGTGGTGTTTGTAGTTGAAAGGAATGAATACAAAAGTCATTTTTAATACACGAAGAACAAGAAAAATATGTATCATTGTCAAAATATATTGGTGATTCATGTATATATTAAGTTTTGTCGTTAGTGATTGATTGAAATGTATGACTCTAATAGTCTTATTTAATTCATAAGAAATGAGAGAAAATAAGTTGCATGTGATTTTATCCAATATTCATAATTTATCTTTTAAAAGTGTGTTTTTATATTTTCTTTAATTTATAAAACATACATTAACCAAAGTTTGGTATGTTTTTAAAATGTTTCTCTTTGCTTACTGATTCAAGCAGGTTACGAATCAATTGATTCAATTCAGAACAACATTAAATGTTATAATGACTAACTTTTAAATAGGATTTTAGTTGTCTACTTTTTAGGTAATTTCATATAAACAAAAAAAAAATAGTTGTTCTTTTTGGGGTTCGAGCATGCTCTATTTAGGCAAAACTCCATTTAGATTACATGTGTAAAACAAAATCAAGGGCTGATATTTTTTTTTTAATAAAAATAAGGTTAATTAAGTAAACGATCCCTATAAATATATAAAAAAAATTCATTTTTTGTCCATAAAAATCTACATTTTTAGTCCTAGTAAATTTGTACGTCAATATTTTAGTTCCCGTAAAAATTTCCATCAACATTTTTAATTCCTATAGAATTTTTCGTCAATATTTTTTGTCTCGAAAAACGGTAAAGGAAATAAAAGATACGATTTGATTTTTTTTGTAGGGGCAGACAATTTTCAAAATATTATAAAGACTACTGATTTACAGGTCTTGCTAATGCACTTGTTAAAAATTCAAAAAATGAAAACAATTGAAGACTTTCATGTAGAAAAAGCTGTTTTTTTTTTTATATTTCAATGTGTTGAATACATAAACCACAAACTAAAATTTATACTTTAAATTTATTATTAAATCAAGTGTCCTAAAGGCACTTGTTAGCCTTTCCCTTATGTAATTAATGTTAGAAACAAAGAAACAAATCCATCACCACTACACATGCTTGAATTGAAGGAATAAAGTAGACTATGAGATCGGACCTCAATATTCACTCTGCAACTTAAAATTTCATAATCTTGAAAACACAAATCAGTCCCAAATAACATTAATGCTATGTTTGGATGACGAAAGAAAGTGTAAGGAAATAAAGTAGTAGGAAAGAAGATTAAAGGAATGAAAGTGAATAGAAAATAAGTGGAAAGTGAGATGATTATTTAGTTGTTTGGTATAAGAGAAAGTGAGAAAGAAAGTGAAAAGAAAGATAGATATGTATGGATTAAATGACATATATGCCCATATATTATAGATATACAATATCTATTTATATAAGCCACGATATATTGAATAATTAGCGGGCACACAAAATAAATTACAAACCTATATATAATAAAAATAAATTGAAGAGGCACGCATGTTACTCCTGAATGAGAAGCAAATTAATTGAAGGAAATATAATTAAGCATATAGTGACATTGTAAATGATAGGGCTGGACAAGATTTTCATAAACCGTCCAAACCGTCCGTTTCGAATAACCCGCGGGTAAGCGGGTCGGACTGATCGGGTCACTCAGTTTTTCGGATTGGCAGAAACGGCTACGTGTGGGTAAGTTCGGGCGGTTTCGGTTGGGTAAAATTAAACCATAGGAACCCATATCCGACCGATCCAGAGTGTTTTGAATTGATATATCACAGAGGAGCAGTAGTCTAGCAGACTAGCAAGAGCTTTTTTCCTATATTTTTTCTAGTATCAACACAATATTACTGACACACTCCACCTTTGATGTCACATCTTTCTATACTTTTGTACATATCCATCCACAAGTTTTTTTAGTCATTTTTTAACTGGTTGAATAAAATAATAAGTTTTCTTGGATAGACACCACACCTCACCCTCACCCACTCTCCCTCTTTCTTTTCTCTCTCTCGCAGACTTGCCCCACCCATTCCTTCTTTTTTCCTGCAGCAAAATCCCCAACCTCACAATTGTTAGTAACCTCCAATGCCTTGATGTGCCAATCTGCATATACTCTTGCATGCTAGAACTTTGCTCCAAGCCTCCAACTACTTCACTACCTGTTAATAAAGGAGAACTTTAAATACTTCAACACACCATGATTTCTATTGTTGGAGTCATTCATCTTCCTTCATTCCAATCTTTTTTTCCTTTTGTTTTTACTTTTGTTTCTCCCTGCAATTTTGTTTGTGGTGATGTAGAGATACTTGAGTAACCGAACAAACCGTCTGAAACTACCCGAAACAACCGAACCCGAACAAACCGAATTCACAAAACGGACGAAGATGGATGTATATATAACCACCGTGGTTATGAACGGATTTACATTTCTCAACCGATAACCGACCGAAGTCGACCGTTGTCCACCCCTAAATGATACAATGTGCTTCAAAGTTCAAAGTAAGGGCAATTCCGTAATTTTGAAATTTTAGAAGCCTAATCCAGCTTTCTTCGCAATCTGGTAGGGAAAGTATTTGACAGTGGAGCCCACCCAAATCAAACTTTCTTTCCTCTCTCTCAAAGCAACCAAACGATGGAAAGAATGTTTTTCCATAAACTTTCCATTCTTTATGCTTTCTTTCCTTCATCTATCCACGGTACCAAACACAGCCTAAAGCACTAGGTTATTAGACGGGTACTTGATATTTCTAGCCACTTATTAATTTTAAGAGGTGAATTTTTAGTTATTAGACAACTTCACAAAAAACAAAAACATTAAAACACTAAAAATTGAGTCTTTTAGTCTACTACAGGACAAATAACAATAGCCCTACATGCTAAAGGAACTTGATGTTTTTTTATCACATGTCTTGCATGTATAGCTCTAAACTGAACATCGTTTAAATGTAGGATACCTAAACTCTATTTTTTGAAACTAGGATTTGGTTGGTTTTTGAAAAAAATGTTTGTATTGCTGTGATGTTTGTTATATAGCAAGGTGTCACTTTTTAATTGATTTTCCATGTAGCTCAATTAATGTTATTATACATTAATGATCTTTTTTTAAAACTAGACTCTAGCCCGTGCGATGCACGGATTTATTAGAGTTTCATGTATAGGTATCAAATTGATTATATTATTAGAAACATTTAATGAAATACAATAGTGTTTTAAAAAACTAAATCGATTCATTAACTAACTATATGA
>Ga0315914_1002778_pt1 | contig 26732 bp, 8 predicted proteins | sample MpolenodulesMG_FD_203920 | JGI IMG/M metagenome (GOLD analysis project Ga0315914, IMG submission 203920) | Medicago polymorpha root nodule microbial communities from Los Angeles, California, United States - elongated nodules | ecosystem: Host-associated > Plants > Roots > Nodule | place: USA...
AAATATTGATTCGATTTTAGTCATTAAATAAATACAAATATAAATAAAAGGAAATGAACTAAATTAATATTTATTCATTAAATACAAAATTAGAAAATAAAAGCAAATATAAATAACAAGGAATGAAAAAAATTGAGGCATATAACAATATCTCATTTTATTAATAATTCATATAATACAATATTCATACAATAATTTATTCGAATTCACTAAATCTACTTATTTTCTCCTTCTTGGGGTAAAAAGTGATCAATCTTCTTGGGTAAAATAGTGAGTAACCTTTTTGGAGAAAATACATCATCAACCGTTGGGCTAAATTTAAATCTGGTTTTTTTTTTACCCCAAGAAATTCTTTTTACCCACAGTAAAAAGTTTCTGGGGTTAAAAAAAAGCAGATTTAAACTTATCCCAAGAGTCGATCACTTCCCCAAGTCGGCTACTCACTATTTTACCCTGAAGAAGTTTGATCACTTTTGCCCCCAAAGAGACTATTGACAAAAAAAAAAGAGAGAAAGAGAGGGAGAGAGTGAGGAGGGGAGAAAATGATATGGTGTGAGGAATTAGGGAAGTATGGAGGGGTATTTATAGGTGGGAATGGTAGTATAGGTTATAAACACCATTAATCTGGTCAAAAAACGTGTAAAATTTGGTAAAAAACGTGTGGATTGAATGTTGAAAAACTGACCACAGTCCAAAAAAATGTTTGTTCTTCAACTCTGACCACCGGCCAACGTGCGTGAGTTAACTTGCGCACATGCCAGTGGTGCGTGACTTAAGTCACGTAAAGCTTATAATGTGCGTGAGTTAAGACACATTGCGTGACTTAACTAATGCAGGGGCATTATTGTCCAATCAGCTGGATAGGAGCGAAACGTGCAAGGCGATGAGCAGTTATCTAGAAGTAAAGAAGGATAAGAACAAGGTCCGGTGGGGCTAGCTAGCTTCAACTTGATTGAGTGAGTTAGTGGAAGAAGCAAGTTCTTTTTTCCTTTTTTTTTTTTTTTGGTGGAAGATGCAAGTTCCTTGGTCATATGAAATTGGGGTAGGTAAGTGAAAGGCAAAGCATCGATAGGGTGGGTTTAGAAGGAACCCGACCTCATAATTTGGATTTTGTTTCGATTGATCATTGACCCCACTCCACTCCACTCCACTCACCAACCCCACTCACATTGCAATATCAACCAATAAGAAATGGTAATTGCTTTATAGGTTCATCACATTGCGATTTATCAAAGCGTAAAATTTTGATCGATTTATGTCAATTTGAGGATCTATAGAGTATAGACCAATCACCGTAAGAAATACTAATATAGAAGGAGGTGTGTATCAACAATTTCAAAGCTTAAGTAAATATAACCACTCATATTGTACCTCACCAACTATCTAATTTCCCCTTCACCAACTTTTTTTTCGGTATAATTGCTTTCATTTTCCATCTCTACCCATCACATTTCCATAAATCCCAAATTTGCCCCTCACCAACAACAATTGCGGAGCCGTAATCCTTTGGTATTATAAATAAACAAACATTATAATAACCAAAGCAAACATAGACAAGCATTGGTTGTTTACTAGTTGTGTTGTGTCGGGTTTACAATATTTCATCTTCCTGCTCCTTCTTCTTCTTCATCTCCTAATGGCATCATCTAAACAAGAAACAACGGAAATAATATTCAAGTCGAAACTACCAGACATATACATCCCCAACCATCTACCCCTTCATTCTTATTGTTTTGAAAATCTGTCCCAATTTGGTTCACGTCCATGTCTCATCAATGCTCCCACCGGAAAGGTCTACACCTACCACGACGTCGAACTCATCTCCCGTAAAGTTGCCTCTGGTCTCAACAAATTGGGAGTCAAACAAGGTGAAGTCATCATGATCCTCCTCCCCAATTCCCCTGAATTCGTCTTCTCTTTCCTTGGCGCTTCTTATCTCGGCGCTATAGCTACGGCAGCCAATCCTTTCTTCACGGCTGCAGAGATTGGAAAGCAAGCAAAAGCCTCCAACAGCAAGTTGATCATAACACAACAATGTTACTACGACAAAGTCAGTGATCATAAGGTAGTGTTGGTAGATGATAATAACAATAATGATCATTTGCATTTCTCAACGCTGATCGAAGCAGATGAGAATGATCTTCCTGATGCAAAGATCCAGCCAGACGATGTGGTTGCGCTGCCATATTCATCAGGAACAACAGGTCTGCCAAAAGGGGTGATGTTAACACACAAAGGTTTGGTGAGTAGTATAGCACAACAAGTAGATGGAGAGAATCCAAATCTATATTACAGCACTGAAGATGTGATACTTTGTGTACTTCCTCTGTTTCATATTTACTCATTAAACTCTGTTTTGCTCTGTGGACTCAGAGCCAAATCTACCATTCTCTTGATGCCAAAATTCGACATAAATGCATTCTTGAATCTTGTTAACAAACATGGAGTAACAGTTGCACCGGTTGTTCCTCCTATTGTATTGGCAATAGCAAAATCACCAGATCTTAATAAATATGATCTTTCTTCAATTAGGATATTGAAATCAGGTGGTGCTCCACTTGGTAAAGAACTTGAAGACACTGTTAGGACTAAATTTCCAAATGCAATTCTTGGACAGGTAACTACCTACCACCTTCATTTCTTTCTTGTTTTTACATTTCTTATTCCCTCACTTCACGCATTTAATTCTCTTTCTTATACGTTAGTGCTATATTTTATTCTTATTTTCCATACTCAATTAAAATTGCTGCACCGAGATATCAGATTTCATGATTATGACACAATCAATGAAAATGAGTTGTATTGTATCTGTGTAGCTAGCTAGCTAGCTACAAATAACATGTCTCTATAGTTTGCCTTTCTTCATTCATGTTAAAATTGTCATTTTAAATTATTCACTGTGATATAATTTTATTTTATTTTTTATAATTAAATAAATGACAACATAGTATATACGACAGTAAAGTTTTATCTATAAATATTTTACGTTTTCTTACATCAATATCATATAGGATATTCTCATTCTTACAATAAAAGCAACAAATTAATACCAATAAATATACTCATATGACCAGTTGTTTGTTGTTTTTTATGGTTACATCTCAATGCCAACGCCTGGTTACATCTTTATGTTCCACATCAGTTTTGATCACAAAAATCATGTCTTCCTAAATTATATTGTGTGTGTGTCTTTAATATGAAACTGATAGCTCACCAACAAAATACTATATGAAACTAATATAAATTCTTATGCTTATTTTTTCCTAGATTTCCGTATGATTATTTAGTACTAGTTTGTGAGATACAATTTAGATTTTTTTAAACGGAATATTTGTTTGCTTAATTAAATATGTCTTGTACAAAGGTTTAATGATCGTACTCTTGTATCATATTTTGGATTTAGATCATCTAAAATGAATAATGTGTAAAATTAAAAAAATCAATGATTGTTAATTTTACAAACTCGTTATTTGTTATGATGTAGGAGTATATGAAAACTTCTATGATCCTGACCTCTATGGTTCCAATTTTTTTTTTTTAAAAAAAACATGTTTCAAAACATAATTTCAATGATTATTTTTTTCATTTTTTTTATCGGGAAACAAATGATAGATTGAAAATAACAATAAATATCTATTTTGTAGTTCTTTTTATTATATTTTTTTGAAAGGGTCTACTTTTTAGTTCTTGAAATCACTTCTAAATATATTTTTGAGTTTATTGTAAATATTGTAGCTAAATATATATAAATTATATAGAAAATGTTTAAATTGACTAAAAAAATTATTTTTTATCATGATAATTTTATTTAATGGAAAATGTTAACGAGTGTCCTTAGGGTACTTGTTAAAGATCTAAAATAGTATGTTAAGATCATCCCTAATGGTGAGGTCTTAACCATTTATGACATGGTATAGGTACCTTCATCGGGGAGAAAGTTTTTGGGTCTTATAAGACCCCACCAATCTTAAGTGGCACCCACAACTTTTTAATATTAAAAAATTGATATGTGTGTCTCATTTAAGAAATTCGTGTGAGATGCTGGGTTGAAGGGATTGAGGGTTTATTACATACTACTATTAAAAAATTATAAATAAATGATGTGTACACTAAGATCCATTTAAGTATCCAAAAATGGGGTCTCCGTTTTGGATGCTCTAATAATCTTCCAACTTTGGAAGTTGTGTATTCAATGTATTGAAAATTGAACTGTTTGACTTTTTACTTAATACTACCTGCGTTTTAAAATGAGTGTCACTTTAGTAAAAAAAAATTGTTTCGAAATGAATGTCACTTTACATTTTCATTACAACTTTAATTTTTTTCTTCCGATTTTGCCTTTAATAAATACTCCAACTTTTCTATCAGACAATTTTTAATGCAACTTTAAGTTTGTATTTTTCTAATAAAGTAAGGACAGTTTAGTAAAATGTTATATCTAATGATTATTTCATTTCATTTCTTAATATATGTGTCAAAACCTTAAACGACACTTATTGTGAGACGGATGGAGTAATTTATAATTAGGATCATGAAGAGTGCCCTTGGAGCACTCATTAGCAAGACATTTATTTAATATTTTCTCCGGTCACTATTATAAACAAAAAAGTATTACCTCCGTCCTTAATTATAAAACCCTTTTGAGAATTTTTTTGTCCCTTTTTATAAGACTCGTTTGCTATTTCCAACTATATTAATTATTTCCTTACATACATGTCCCTATTTATTATACATCTTTTTCTTCAATCAATGATAAATAGTATAGGAAAACATAAACTAATTCTCTCTCTTAAAGATAAAATTGTAAAAACAATAGTGATTGCAAACAATTTTAATACAAAATATTCACTTTCTTAATTTCCGTGATTTTAACAAAAGAGTCTTATATATAGGGACGGATATTTTATTAAATTTTTTGCATTCAATTTATTAAAAAATAAAAAATTGAATTTAATGTACACATTTTCCGATACACTATTTTTACATTTAAGTCGTTAATTTATGTTTTAAGGTACAAAGTTAGCCTTTCTCTTATTTAAAATTTAATAAATGGAATATTACAGGGATACGGAATGACTGAGGCGGGACCAGTGTTAACGATGAGTTTAGCATTTGCTAAAGAAGCAGTGAATGTAAAAGCAGGTGCATGTGGAACCGTTGTAAGAAATGCAGAGATGAAGATTGTGGATCCTGAGACTGGTAAATCTTTACCTCGAAACCAATCTGGTGAAATCTGCATAAGAGGCGACCAAATCATGAAAGGTGATGTGTATATATCATTCCAATAACATTATTCATCCACTTTCCAAATTTGATCATTTCCTTCTTTTAAATTAATTTAATATACTTTGGGCTTTATTATAATCATGCTTTAATCTCGTTTTTAATAATAGGAAAAAGGGTCCTATCACAGGATGCACTATTAATCACCTAATATACTTGACTTAATTAAAATTTATCTCAATTTTTCATTTTTACACAATCTCATTTCATCATATATACTAGAATATAAATATAAATTACTTACTAACTTTTTTGAAAAAAAAAATGTGCATAATGTTTGACGACGGTATATATGAGAATGAGGTACATGAAGTACCTTTTAAATTACTTCATCCAAATTGACACAGCAGAAAATCGATCATGAAGTTTCAAGCCAATATCATCAGATCAACCCAAATAAGTTTGAAGTACTTTTACTTAATAGCTAAATCATTCCTTGAGAACGAGTAAAAATTGACTAAATTAAGAAGGAAGATAGCACTCAAAACTATCCATTTCGCCCCTTTTATAAACACCTTTTTGAAGAAAAAAATCTCTAAATAAAAGTTAATTTTTTAAATACTAGATGCATTTATAATTTTTTTTTAATAAAACTTAATCAATATCATTAAGTGTGTTTTTTTTGTCAAGTAATCTAGTGGCTAAGTCTCACACATTTTAAATGTGGAGAAGTATGAAGTCCATGGTTCAAACTCTGACCCTTGCATATTATTGTCTTTGCAGTTATCAATTGAGTTGTGCTTACGCAACTCATTAATTTTATTTTTTTTATGGGAAAGAGAGAAAAATTTATACAAGTGACGTTAATTAATTATTATTTTACAACTTCTCTGGAGAGTTTGAACACAACACATTGTTATTATTAGACAAAGCTCTTACCAAGCTAGGACCTCAAGTGTTTTGAAATACCGGAAACAAAGGTTTTTTTTAGACGCGTGAGAAATCAAGGTTATCATAAACTTTTTTACTAGTTAACATGACACAAGAAGTATTTAAGGATTGCCGAATATTGAAAGCGTGTAGTTGGAGCACAACATGAAATGATTGATTGCAAAGGTAGGTTGAAGTGTCTTCTCTTTATGGGATGTTGACTCCAAACAAAACAACACTTACATCATTTCATGTAATAACCCAAAAAATGTAGACACATACCAATCTTTTTTATTAATAAATGAATTATGAAAAATTTGTATTAACTATGAACAAGTGAAAATGTATTAATTAAATAATGAAATGCAGGTTATCTAAATGATCTCGAGGCAACAGAGAGAACCATAGACAAAGAAGGTTGGTTGTATACAGGTGATATTGGGTATATTGATGAAGATGATGAGTTATTCATTGTTGATAGATTGAAGGAATTGATCAAATACAAAGGATTTCAAGTTGCTCCAGCTGAACTTGAAGCTCTTCTTCTCTCTCATCCCAAAATCTCTGATGCTGCTGTTGTCCCGTAAGTCTAGTCTAGTCTTTTCTTATTAAATTTCCATTCATATTAATTCAATTCAATGTTTATTTATTTACCATGCATGCATGCATAAATTTCAATTTTAGAATGAAGGATGAAGCGGCTGGAGAGGTACCTGTTGCATTTGTGGTGAGATCAAACGGTTACACTGACTTAACTCAAGATGAAATTAAGCAGTTTATCTCCAAACAGGTTCTTTTTCTTCCCTTTTCAATATTTATTTCAATACATTAATTTTCTAAATCTGTATTGACAAAGCACCTTTAAATAACGTTTCCTTTTAACTTTTACATGAAAATACATAAATTTTTGTGAGGTAAGGTCTCGTTGAATAAACTTAAATTGCATAATGAATTGACTAACAAAAAGTTAGTAGGAAAATTGATTAAATATAAGGACATGAGCTTGTGAGTTAAGATCTTAGAGCGGGTGCACTAATTACCTACTTGTCACCTAATTTATGTATGTACTTCTCACCTAAATGTGTGTGTGAGGTATAGCAACTTTCTTACACTACAAGTTTACCAAATTAATGTAATAATTGACGTGTTTCGGTTTGATATTACAGGTGGTGTTTTACAAAAGAATAAATCAAGTATTCTTCATTGATGCAATTCCCAAGTCACCATCAGGCAAAATCTTGCGCAAGGATTTGAGAGCAAAGCTAGCAGCCGGTGTTCCACATTGAAAATGGGAGATTCTTGTGGGCATTGATCACTTTACGTATATTCATAAGTCAACCTTATCATGTATAAGCTACAAGTGCGTTCTTCTTATTTTATTTAGAAAGAACTATTTTGTAATATGATTCAATCATATAATATGTGGAGAAGTGGAAAATCAGGATCCAAACCCTAGCCCTAATATATAATATTATCGGTATCAACAAATTGAGTTGCACTTATGGGTCACTGAGGGAGTTAGGGGGACCATCCACATCGAGGTTAGAACAACTGCACTTGTAAGAGAGACGCCACACTCTTAACCAAAACCTTAAGACAATGGGTTTATGGGTTCTCTTACTTATAAGGTGTTCAACCTTTACTCTTTTATACGATATGGGACATATAACTCACACTTGTACACAACAACGTAAATAAAGTCTCTTGAACTCATTATCAATTGAATGATCATATTATCAATCAATGAAGTATTTCAATAGTATCTAAGTAATGCTTAAAAAAGAAGTGCTAGCAACCCGTTCATTATCTTATTGATTGAAATTTAATTAAGTTCCACTTAAATATCCTACATAAATTTTTAGGGTCTGTATAAATTTTACCCAATAAAAAAAAATGAAGAAATCACCATTCACCACCAAAAATTGTAAGGGTCGAACATTTGCCCCAATTGTGAATAAGCATAAAATACTCTTATTTTGGATTACGTCGAGCAAGTTTCTCCTTTTGTTAACTTGTATCTATTACAATCGAATTTAATATATTACTTACTAGCATACCCAAAATTAAATCACCTACTAGCAAATAAGTCTCCGACTTATATCACTTACTAGCAAATTAATCCCCTAGACTATATCACTATTGACAAACTATTCCTTACAAGTTAACCCAAGGACCATACTGACCTACATCATTCAAAATCAGGGTCTGTTTTCCTATTGGTAAATTTCAAGGGGGTAAATGCTCGACCACTGTAATTTTAGGGACGAATTGGTGGTTTACTCAATAAAAAATAGAGTTGAAGCGCATGTTGCTAGCATTTCTAATTCTTAATAAATGTGTGAGAAGTCTAACCATTTCAAAATAGACACTGCATAGCAACAAAAAAAAAAACTTTGCAATGATTGGTTACTTCTAATACGATGTATTAGAGATATGAGAGCCGAAAAGGCAGTAAGATAAAATTTTATGTTAAAATGAATGAAAAACTATGGAGATGAAAATAATACAGATTAAATCATCCATTCAAAATTCAATATAGTATACAATGCCGAAAACTTCCAGTACAGAACATTGCCCCTGATCACTTCATGGTTTCACATGCCATGGTGAATGCTGAAAGCAGGCTGAAGATTTTTTTTGGGGAAATCTTACAAACACACTGCTTACTACTATTCCAAGTATATAGGAATAGAAAGGCAACATGTACAGATGCCATTGCCAGGCCAGCACTCTATTTAGTCATCACCTGCATATATATCAGTAGATTTTCTAAAGATCAATAAACAGTTCAAATTTTATTAGTAAATTTCCTAAAGTAGAACTACCATTCATCTAATATTCAGATTGAGTGTTGCAAATTGACGGTATCAAAAACGTGGACCGGCACTTGACCAAAAAAATAAATAAAGTGGACCACCTAGCTCAGGAATACACCATATTTACCCAAATGTAAACTCATGTCTTTACTATTAAGGCCTACATGATGGAAATTGCTGAAGAGGCCCCCTGCATTGCTTAAAAAAAACTATCCGGAACTTACGTTCCGATTGGTTGAGCAATTTGGGGGACCTGCACAGTGAGAACCCTAAATGATTGACACCAAAGCAAAGTTACATATTCTACAAACATAGGTAGATTATATCATATAGGAGCACGGGTTTGGAGAACAAATTTCCATAGGCATGGTGCATGGATGTGTCAAGTGACTCCAGTCTACCAAAAGTTGGAGATACGATTCTGATTCTATCTCTAATTCTAAATGTGAACATAGGAGGAGGGGAGGGGGGAGTATCTATTCAGCTCAACCTTTTGAAAATAAATCCCCCCCAACTAAAAGATAAAAGAATTTCGTGTTTTTTTAAATCCATTTATCTTCAAATTAGTTAGGCAGTAATTAAATGTTTCAGTTCATAACTATCTAAGTTTTTACTATATTCATGCCTTGTTCCTTTCTGCTAGTTTTTGCTTGTTCAGTAATCAAATGACATCATACCAAATCTACCTACATTCTGTATAGTATACACGAGCTACACTGATGGTGCAGCATGTTTCCTAACGGTCTAAATCCAAGTACAGAAAGTTCATACCAAACAGAAAAATATATGCATATCTTGAAAGGTGATAAGGAAAGAATCAGGTGATAACAAACTAGGCATTCTAGTTGTTGAAAGATATCTTAGCCATAGGAGAATTAGAGATTCATCTATAGCTTCTGTCCCGTGATAAAGTCTACACTATGAATCTAGGCAGTATATAATCAGTAAACTCACCACTTTTAGGGTCTACATGTACGAAAAAACTGGCAGCAACTATAAGATAGCATAGAATAAGCATCAAGCCTTTAAAATAATTTGAGGTTCCTTCCTGTAAGGATAAAAGCAATGTAAAGATGGTTGTCGCAGACATAAATAAATAAATATACAGGACATAGACGAAGAAAATGCAACAAAAAGCTTATGCATAGACTGAAAAGTTACTTGACCCTTGACAAGAAGAATGAGAAACAATCATATATAACCCATTTTAAAACCAATTTGAAAACCAACATTCATGCTTTTGGACATATGTACTAAATCTACGTCACAAGATATTTGCATTTAAAAGGACAAGATGCAGAATGAAAATACCAGAGCAAGAGAAATAAGATAATATTCCATATAATTAAATGAGATATTGAAACACTAAACATGCATTCTCATGGGAGATGTTGCTCCATTTTCCTGATATCCAAAAAGTAATGCATTTTTATATAGATTATTCTATTGAAGTACCTGGCCTATTCATATCTCACTTTGTTTCAAGTATCTATCGAATACGGAAGAGATATCCAATGCAGAAAGCAAGTAATGATACAAAACAGGTTTTGAGAAGAAAATGAATTCAGAAACATGTGAAGGAATCCAATGTGTGTGAATGCCATATAAAGAATCAATAAACGAGTGTCTAATGCATGTGCATAGAGAGGGCATAAGGTATTAACTAGTCAACTTAATCCATTCTCGCACTGGATTATGGAATTCAGTATCACACTGAAAGCACAAAAGCAGAAGAGTAATAATTATTACTTTTGCCTAATTTTTGAATTAGGTTTCATAAGCAATAATCATGTAAGATGCTTCATATGAGTTTCCTATCGAACACATGATAAATAATTGAATGAATTCAGAATTTTTCTGAGGCCCTCTATATCTCTAGTCATTTGGAATTAACATTCCACTTCAATATGTGAGACATGAATTTTTGGTTTGGCTAACCAAGTTAGACGAGAACTAACTGATGTCCATTAATTCCTTATAAAGTGGGGGAACATCAACAAATGCTGTCAAGAAAATTTCATAAGGGTCAATAAGAAAGCAATACATACCTGCATCATAAATGCAACAACCAGCACAGTGATAAAAAGCGTGGCAGTCTCAAAGAGTTGGAAATTCAAGTCCATTTCTTTTCCCATGCACCATCCAACGACCACACAGAAGGGGATCTACAAATTCAAAGAGAACAAGAATCAATTTTTTTCCAACAACCATCATCCCGTTTTAAGAAGTTAATTAATAAACTTGAGATATCTTCCTGTGAGATGGAGAAATACAGGCCAGTTTATTCACATAATAGTATAAAAATTAATAACAAATGCAAACCCCAAAGAACTATTTGTAACAGTTCAAGGCCATACCACAAACATCGATATCTGGGTTGATGATCCAACAGCAACTCCAATTGTGATATCCTGTGGAAAAGTTGAATCCATTAACAGATTAAACAGTATTCATGGAATAAAATATAGGCTATGAAAGCTACTTACTAGCTTGTCCTTTACAGCAAACATGATAGCACTTGCATGCTCTGCGGCATTTCCTACAATTGGAAGCAAGATGACGCTAATAAAAGCCACTGACATATTCAATGATTCAGATGCTCCCTGCAATAGACCAGAAACACAAGATGCTTATGGATCAACAAGGAATTCTTCAATGTCAACAAGGATAAGAATGAATAGATGTTTCAGTGGTATATAATCTCGAATCAAAAAGCAAACATAGCTCACAAAGCAATCATTAAATTTCTGTTGCCGTGTAGTTTTTGGGTGGGTAAGGTTTACGGGCAAGGATTAAATTAAACTGTGTTTAGACCCTTCCTCCTCTGTTTCCATATTTCCTTTTCATGACTTTAGAATCCTGCCTCGTGATTTCCAATAATACTCTGTTTTATAGCATGGGCCAATGTGGAGGTGGCGGGAGTTGCTTCCCTTGGGAATGGTCCAGAGTCCATTCATACGAGGACCAAAAATAAAAGGCTGATAAGGAGAAGAGGTGATCTATATATGAATAGTATAATTGCAATTTTAACAAAAGCAGCTTAACCAACAACAGATTTAATTTAAGAGTCGAAATACAATCTTTGGTTCATAAAAAACAGTAAACAAATGACCACAAATACTTTCTGATAGATCATTAGGATTTTCTATGTTGGATAGTATAATTGAATTAATTTTTTGAAGTCTTAGTGAGCTGGCCGAGAGCTGCTAGTACTTGATCTAGATCTAGATTTTAGTACAATTATGAGTAAAATGTCGACATTTATATCAGCATCATTTGATAAATGAAACTGATTAGTGAATAAATATCACTTTCCACTATTTCACCCAATTCTTAAAAATTCAATGCCGTATCAAAAGTCACCATCACTCTTACGAACCAATCCCATCGTTTCTTCTGAATAGTACAAAAAATATGGAACTCCCTTCAACTGGTGTAAATGAGTTAGTTTTATTGTATCATGTAACATTGTGTTAGGTGATGTTGAGCTGGCCATATACGCTTCTATTACTTACCCAAAATTATGGGTATAAATGAGTTTTTACTTTTCTTTATTTGATCTTTGACTTTGACCAAGGTAAACCCATAGACATTGCACTGACACGATTCTATGGTGTAATACAAGACTATGGGCATGTTCTATGATTGAAGTTATATGCTAAAATAAAATAAAATGAAACTAACACTAAAAGGAAAAAATTCAACATTCCACGAGAATAAAAAATAACAAAAGCTTAATGATTGAGAAATTCTGAAAGTGACTGTACAGCTATACCTCTATGGCATCCACAAGGTATCCAGACAACACTGATACCCATACCGTCAAAATTGCAAGCCAAATTATCGCTTCCGATTGAGTTAACTCAAGTTCTTCCTCCTCGTCAGAGTTTTCACTTGTATCAACTTCCTGTTAAAGTTTAAGGAGATTAACTGTGAAGGGACCATTGTATAATAGAGAAAAATGGCATGCCATACGCACAAATTCACTTGCACAAACTTCTATGTTTTGAAATATATATAATAATAATAATGTTTTAGTGTTTTTCCTTTTGTAATAAATGCAACACAAATCCACTCACACTGACATCCATCAAAATGCAAAGTCGCATACCAATTAGTGATACTATGTAGTGATAATTTAGGAGAGAGACATAGGGGTTGGACTGATAAAATAACAACTAAATTTTTTTATAAGCAAATGTTAGTGGTTAGCTTGTCAGGGGAAGGGCAAATTGTTGGCAGCAACGATAAAACCCTGGACCTCCTTCAACATCCCAAACCCATATCGTTGGGCTACACTTTCAGGAACAACAACTAACATTTGTCATTAAACAAAACTATGTAGTCTGATTTGAGTAAACAAAATTTAAAAAAAAAAAAAAAAGAAGCTATGTAGTCTGATTTGAGGAAACAAAATTATATGATAAATGATTATGGTCTTAAGGTTTCCCCTTATCTTCAAGTCTATCGACATTCACTTCGAGTACTAACCGCCAAATAATGCATGTGTATCACTTCTCTCATTTTCATTAGTTTTACATCATTCATTTGGTCAAACTCTCATCAACAACAACAACAACCAAGCCTTATACCACTAAGTGCGGTCAGCTACGTAGATCAAATTACGCCATAATATTCTATCATAAACCATATTTGGATCCAATTCATTAACCTGTAAATCTTTCCTAATAGTTTCTCTTCTAGTTTTTCTAAGTCTTCCTCTACCTCTTTTGGTCAAACTCTCATCAACTAAATAAATATATAGATGAGGAATGCTAGGGTCACACACTCCAATTATAATTCGCCACATCATCTATTTATTTTATTATTTTACCTATTAACCGGTTGTATAGGTTGAGAAAATACATCTTGTTTTGGAAATTTATCCGCACTATTCACACACAAAAAACTGCAACACTCGTCACTCTCTCAAATTCCATGGCCCCTTCCAATCTTTCTCACACTCATGCCGCCATTGGCTCTGTCAAGCTCTTATGGTCGATTTCTTAAACATCTTTAGTCGTCGTCGTTGATTTCAAAGAACCCATTTACAGTCCATATCAAATTGAGAAAAAAAAGATTCAAATTTACCCAAACCTATATGCAAACAAGGGTACCCAGATCAGAAGTCTTTAATGGGATTTAATTTATCAAATTTTTTATTCATCCCTAACTTTCAACTAAAACATGGCAGTAATATGTGAATCAAAATCTTAGTCGCATAGCAGCCGCCGCTGGATCAGATTTTCCATCCTCACCTTCCGTCTTAAATTCGAAAAGACTCAAACATGTTTGAATTGAAAAAAGATGTGAAGAAAGATTGTGGAAACTGAACTTCGAAAATGGGGTAGTGAATTTGTTCAAAAGTAAATAGAACGTTTGTTCTGGATGCAATTTGTTGAATCCTTGAACTTGAAGAGATGGAGGTGGGAGGTTGAAGTGCACAGGAAGATGAAAAGCATTTTTCAGTTTGTTAGAGAGTCTGACCTTAGTATTTCTCATAAATGGATATAGTGTTCCAAACAAAACCTCTCAAAAGGCACCCTTAACTATTGACACTATTTTAATCCTTTGTTTGTGTTTGAGGGCAGGTAGTAAGTTTTAACATTGTTGACATACAAAATATATCTTTCATTGTCTAACTCTACTTGGACTTGTACCATGAAGTTCTCACGTGTAAAATAAGGCCTTACTAGAAAAATGGATACCAGTAAATGCGCAGCGCTCGTTAACACACAAGAAAAAGAGAGTGATTAAATAATAAGTTAATACCTCACAAATAGCATATATACAAACAATTTTTTAAAAGGAAGAAAAAAATTCATTAACAAATATGAATGGCTTCACCTCAAGTACGTCATGACGAAGTTAATTGTACATGACAAACCTAAGATACAGTTGTACAAAGCAAAATAAAATGTGGCAAAAGAAGGAACCTGGTCAACTGGAGTATAAAAATTTTGTTGACTTTTAAGTTGAAAGAAAAGGTAGCTTGCATATGCCACTAGCATTATACAGCTGCTAAATCTTGATAGAGATAAGACGGACTTCCCAAGATGAACTTCAGAGTGAGTGAAATGAAGCACGGCAGGAAATAGTATTCCCATTACAGCCATCAACAACAATCCAGAGTTGACAACAGCAGCTGCCTGTAGCAAAGAGAAGTCTGTGAGTATGCATAGGATGCAAAGAAAGAATAACATAGATAGATAGATAGATAGATACCTTATTGAAAACCTGAAGTTTATTGTAGTGAACAATACCACCAGTAAAGAATGCACAACCAAGAACAAGAAGCATATTGGACAAAATAGAACCAAGTAAAGATTGCTGAACAACACGAATCATATCACTTTTCAAAGCGTAGATAGATATAATCATTTCAGTTGCATTTCCAAATGTTGCATTAAGTAAACCACCAAGTGTTGGTCCGGTGTAGAAAGCAAGTTGCTCGGTAGCATAACCTAGACGTTCAGCCAAAGGAGCAATACCCAATAAAGCGAAGAAGAAGACCCAAACATGTTTTCCAGCAGAGAAATAGTGTAAGAAGATAGCCAAAGGACCAAAGGGGAGTAAGATGTTAATCTTAGCTTTGATTAAGACGATATATATACTTTTGCTGATGCGTCTGGTGCGGGAATGGTTGAAGAAAGAAGGAGAAGATGATTTAGGTAAAGAAGAATCGAAATGAAAAGAGTGTGGAGCAGATGCAGATGCAGATGAAGTTGAACTGAAAGGTATCTCTTCATCAAAATCAGCGTCCATCTTGTCCCCAGCAGATACAGAACCCATATGTATGAGATCAGATCAAGATGGAGCCCACACAACAGCAGCAGAATGAATCTAATCTACCAAGCACTTTCTGTTATGTTAGTGTGAATCTGGGAATGAATGAATGAATGAATCAATCAATCAATCTGTGATTTAGGGGAAGAAAATCAAATCCAAAGTAATTTTGATATTATTAGCGTTGAATGGCCTGCAAGTGGGAAGTAAAGAAGGAAGTCAGTCAGTCCCACCTGCGATGCCAACCAAGGAAGCTTCGCCGAAATATCACTTAACCCTTTTTCTTTTTCTTTTTCTTTTTCTTTTTTTTTTTTTTTTTTATTAATAATAATTAAATCCACATACTCTATAACCTTTCTTTCTAAATCTACACCACTTCAATTTTAGGGAGCTTTTTTATCTATTACTATATATAACAGAATTAGCATTCGTAATCCCTCCTTATTTTTAACTCTTTTTATTGTGCCTGAAGATTGATCCAGGGAAATAGAGAATGACATTGTAAAGTGATTGATCTTAAGATTTCTTCAAAAGGTCATGATGATTGTGAAGGTGACATAGACATTCTTGAAATGTCGACTACATTTTAACAATTTTTTCTAGTTATTATTTTTGTCTTGACAATATGTTTTGTTAGTCTTGTTACAATCAATCGAGTACCATTGCATAACCATGTTGACTAACCTAAATTCCTCCAAAGCGTATTGGTGCTCCCGATCATCCATAATAATCTTGTGATTAAGGAGACCTGATATCCTGAGGGAGTTGTAAAATTCAGGTGTAAGTACTTTTAAACCTTTATTTCTTTCAGCCCTATCAAATGAGTCAAAACGGATGGATGTATTCTTTTTGTTGTCTACTTATAAAATAAATTAAAAATCAATAAGTAATTCATAATTACAGTGTATAAAAATGGCTTAATGTAATTTCAATTATCCAACATCGATGATAGTACATAATTATTTATTTGATATAGTTGTTCAATGGTTGATACAAATATACCTCTACTTTGCAAGAAATCCACATTATTAAAATTTGTCGAGAAGTTGGGATATGCACATTGAAGTATACCTTTTATCGGGTAATTAAATTGTGAAATTAATTGAGGCATATCAGTTTCAGTTTATTATCCTGAGGCATATCAATTAAGTTGGAATATGCACATTTGACGTCTGGATGGTGTTGGATTACGTTTATTTAAGCCCTCATCTTGATTGACTAATGGTGAATGCATTCTACGAGAGGGGAATCTTGGATTCTTGTTTTTCCTTTAAGGCAAATTTTGGAGTCTGAATCATCCATTGCTCTCTAGTTGTTAGAGGGATTTCTAGTTTCAGCGTTATTGTTGGCTGCATCACGGTTGTCACATCTGAGTTAATTTTGGAAGTTCTCCGGTGGACATTGTTTTTAGTTACAACCATGTTGTGAAATCTTAAGGCCCGAGTATTTGTTTTAGAGTTTTTCTATTCACACCCCATATATTTTTAGTTACACTCATATTTTCTTAAAAGTTTTTGATAATATCAAAATTGTCATTTTATATAAATTTTCTTAAAAACTTGATTTCATTCATTGTCACTCTAAAATTTCACCCACAAACGATCAAGCAACCCTGGTGTTTAATCAATCTCTATGGAAGATTAAAGAGTGAATCAAAATATTTTTCATCCATTCTCGATTGCATAGAAGTAAGTGAACTTCTTCTTCTTTTTCAATAATGCTAGTTTCAATTTTCTTCTTCTTGTTCAACTACATTGTACGACTGTTTCAATTTTACATTGTTGAGGTTAACTTAAATTCAATTTAAGTAGGTTCATGTAAACTTGGTCAAGTTTACATAACCTGCTTAAATTGAGTTTACATGACCTACTTAAACTGAGTTTAAGTATGTACGCTTAAACTCAATTTACATGACCTACATAAACTGAGTTCAAGTATGTACACTTAAACTCAGTTTACATGACCTACTTAAATTGAGTTTAAGTATGTACTTTAAACTCAGTTTACATGACACATTTAAACTGGAGAGGGTTTTGGGGTGTAACCAAGAAAGAAGGAAGATGCTTTTTGAAAATTAAATTTTATGGAAGGGTAATTTTGTCACTTTGAGGTGTAACCAGGATTAAACAGGGTGTAATTAGAAAAACTCTTTGTTTTATCGATATTATTATTATTATTATTATTATTATTATTATTGTTGTTGTTGTTGTAAATAATGTTAAAAAGAATGTAATTTTAAGTTTGAAATTGATAGTTAAGACTTAAAATAAAGATTGTGGTAAATCTTATTATTTGCATTATATATAATTTTGTGATAAACCCTATTCAGATAGCTTACCCTCCACTCAACACTAGAATGTGTTGTGGTCATGTGCAGATTTTTTAGCAATTTTTTAAATGATTCATCACGGTTCATTAGGTTACCCTCCACTTAAGTTTTTCTCTACCTAATTTGCACTACCACCTTGAACAACCAACCCACCGCCATGTCATCCTTCACCATTCCAAATAAGATAATTATTTCTTGGATTTGCCTCTCTTCCCATCCAAATAAAAGCATTATTCCCACCAACAAAGCCAAATCAACTCTAGCTACCCAACAAAAAACATTTGCTCAAGTTTTGAACAATGTTTGTGACATCTTGAAATTCTGGCATGTAGTGGACATATGTCGTATACGATGTCTAGACATCAGAAATGTCAAATATAATGTCCAGACATCGTAACAACACAAATAACAATAAACAATAAAAACTTAATGTAAAGTGCAGAAAGGAAGTAACGCAAGGTATTTGTTAACCCAGTTCGGTGCAACGTCGCCTACATCTGGGGGCTCCAATCCAGGAAGGAAATCCACTATAATAGTATTAGTTTGAAGCCTGCATAAACAACCTCCGGTTTACTAGCTTCGCACCTAATCACTACCCTTTATATTTCTATCTAAGACACTATTAGATATGAGACCTCTCTCACTTCCCCTCAGTCAATCACCAGTGATAACAACAAATACAATCAAAATGGAGACACCCTCTAATAAACAAAATCCACTCTTGCTTAAAAGCTTACGAGTGATTCACAATTACAACTCAACTAGCAGTCCAGCTAAATGCATCCAGGTGATACAATGAGAGGCTCGCAAATAAAAAGGACAAACACGAAATCCTAAATGGCTCTTTTCTCAAATGACAGTTTCATTCCTTTTACAACTTAACTAAACAAACCATCTTTGTGTTTTGATAAACAGTGGCAGTAGCCAGAGAGGTATACAATAAAGCACAAGGCTTAACAAAGACACGAAACCCTAAAAGACTCTTTCTTTGATATGACGGCTTCAAATACTTTACAAGGGTTTGAGTTTTCCTTATATAATCATTCAACAACTTGGACTTTTTCTTCATAGGCTAAAAAAACAACAGACCAAGACGTATATTCGGTCTTCACGATATTCTAGGAGCAAATATATTATTTCCTAAAATGTTTTGACATCCAACTTAGGAAACACGACAATGGCTTAACCGTCATTTGCTGTTTCTAGAAACACACACTTCTTGGACAGCCATCCACGTGAATCATTTCTTCATAGAATCTTCAGTGATCTCACGTTTAAAACAAATATTCCAAGATTGTGAAACAAGGCGCGCTATGATGTCGTACCAACATGTCAAGACATCTTGTCCAACATCTTACTAGAACACTTGTTTTAACAAAATGTGCTCAATCATAATACACAAACCTAACACACCTCTCTAAGCCAGCCACCTCAATTGTGCATCAAAGGTGATTGCGTAACAATTACAATTCATGAATATGAGTATCAAGCAGATGTATAAGCATGCAAACATAACCTACATGGTAGTATCATCTTGCCTACAAATTCTACATTGATCTATGTTGATAGCTTCAGAGCCAAGCTTGCTATCTTGAGAGCCAGTTTAAACCTATTGTTATTGCCACCTTCTAATTCAATATTATATCAAAAAAATTGGCAGACGGATTAGCTATTATCATGTTAGCTATCACATATGTGCAACAAATGGGATTCATTAAGGGGAGAATCATCAAAAATTCTATCTGTCTTACATCTTAAGCAATTAACTCATTGCACAAGAAATCTTTTTGAGGGAATCTAGTACTTAAAATTGATATTGCAAAAGCTTTAGATACGCTAAACTAGAACTTTCTATTAAAGGTTCTCAAAGCTTTTGGTTTCCACTAATTTTTTTTCAATTAGATTCATGCCATTCTCAAATCAGCAAAATTATCAATCTCTTTTAATAGGAAGCATTATGGATAATTTTCTTGCAATTGAAGGGTTAGGCAGGGGGCCCTCCTTTTCCTTGCAGAAGAAGTGATTGGTAGAGGCATCACCAAAATGGACAGGGAAGGCAAGTTAAGCTTAATTCAGGGATCAAGAAGTAATACTCTTCCATCTCACACACTATGGTTGATGATATCATGCTGCTTTGCAAATGGACTTCATCAAATATTCAAGCTCTCATTGATCTTTTCATCAGATATAATGAAGCTTCTGGTTAACATGTTAATCCTAAAAAATCTTCCAATTTTTAGAGGATTTATATCTAATGCTAGACTATCTCAAATTGCTAATTTGATTGGATTTAACATTAGCACCCATCCATTCACATACTTAGGGGTACCAATACATAAAGGCAAACCAAAATATGTTTATTTGCAACCAATTGCTGAAAAGATTAAAACAAAGCTCTCAGCTTGGAAATCCTCTCTTAGTTTTGAATGCGAAGACTTTTCATCATTTGTTCTTTGATTGTATCTTTGCTAAATTCATTTGGCATTGGATCATCTTAGTTTTGAATTTAGATTGTATCTTTGCTAAATCCTCTTTTTTTTTATGCTCTTGACATGTGCAAATTGATCATTCTAGTAGCTATCACAATTTGTTGCAGTATCATTTGGTATTGTAGAAACCAAAAAATTCTTAGAGAGATTCGTTCATCCAAAATCTAGAATCAATATGATTTTTTCAGCGACCTCTCTTTTATGTAACTCTAATAAACTTCATGCAAACTCTTCCATCTCATACTTCATGGTTCTAAAATTCAAGGTTATGCTAACACATTCTCTTTGGGAAACCATGGGCAATCTGCATGTGGAGGGATTTTTAGATATAACAATTCATATTTTTTTAGGTGTTTTTGCTTATAATCTAGATCATTCTAATTTCCTGAATGCAGAGCTCATTGGTGCTATGTGTACAGTATAAATTGCTCATAAAATAAGTTGGATGGAACTTTGGATTTATACAAACTCTACGCTAGTTCCCTTCACATACAAGTCACCTAAAACAATTCCTTGGCATCTTCAGAATAAGTGGGATAATTGGCTTATCTTTAGTTTCTCATGCTTGGTGGACTCATATGTCTATTCAAACTAAGGGAGATTTTACTAAAAATGGGTTAGGTCTTCCATATGTTAAACCCCTCTTTCTCTTGCACTCTTTTTCTTTCATCAATATATCTTGAGGCTTGCAATTACTTACACTTCAATTTATCTTATATAAAAAAAGAGTGTTATTTTTCCCACCCCACTGTGTTCTCCTGTGCCCTGTAAAAAATACAAAAATACCCCTATTCTGGAAAATATAATCTGAACTAGATTGTTAGTGCTTCTGGAAAATAAAATCCGGACAAAATCTATATGAATATTTTGTGTCTTTCTTTGATGTCAAGGGTCTTTGTTGACCGTTAGACAACCCTCACATAAGCTGCAATGCAATTGCAGGGGTCGTACTAACGGTCAACAATGATCATGACACCACAAACACACCTAAAAACTACCTATAAAACTAATTTATTTTTTGAAGAAAATGTGAGAAAGGAGGTGAAGTGAAGAATGAAGGAAGTAGTTGAAGATCCAAACCTTTTTTAACCTAAAATCAGTCATAAGTACAGTCAAATAAAACATCAAAACCATCCAAAAATGCATTAAAACTCCATTAACCGTTCAAACCTTTGGTGAAACGCCACAATCCAAAAACTACTGAGGGTATCCAGATTATATAATCCGGAATGCATGAAGTTTGTCCGAAATATAAAATTCGAACGTCATCAGACCCTATATTTGGAGCATTTTCCTAGCGAATGGCTTGGAAAAAAATATAACAAAGGTATATACCATAAATAAAAACAACATAAGACAAATAAAAACAACCATAATGAAGAAAGGCAAGGTGTTTCAAGAGCATTTCTTTGAGTTAGATTTTGTTACCTTGCCAAATGACATATTCATTTGGCAGGCAGCAAGATCTAACTCATAAAAACCTCTTGATATTCATATCTATAGATCAAGTTCAGAAGCTTTGTATCTATCTATCTATATCTATATATATATATATATATATATATATATATATATATATATATATATATATTTGGCAACATGCTGAAGATCTTCATAATGTCGTCAAATAGAGAGCAATCTATTTGCGACAACATTAGAAAGATCTTCAGCACAATGACAAAAATGTTCATGGTTTCTTTGGTGTGTTTGTGATGGAAATGAAGATGAAAACCAGAAACACTTATTTATAGAGGTTTATGGATGTTGTGGACCACAAAAACTATCTGTGAAATGTGGTCCTCACAAAAGAATCATATGTTGAGGCATTCCGAATTGTACTTACACCCTAAAAAAAGTGAGTCGAATTCAGACTATTTTAGCGTTTAAATGAACATCTTTGACGTAAATTAAAACGTAAATTAAAACATAATGAAAGTTTAAATATTATATATATATACACACACACACACACACTTACTCTAAAAGCTTGTAAGGTCAAGCAATTGCTTAACCCTAATTGCTTTGTTAGTTTCCCTCCCAAACACTAATCATAGGTGTGTGTTGCAAGCCATCAACACATCATTAAATGTTATTTTCAAAGTTTCAAAATTGAATCTTCCTCATTTCCCTCCAATACACCTCTCAATTACATCAATTAATGTCATCATAACTATGCCCTAAGCCCAAGGCCCCACCTTTAGACTACCATTGCAGTTTACTCTCATGGAAAGTTAAACTATATAAATAGACCCAATACGTATGCATTATCTGCCATCCTCAAACAACTGTTTTCTCCTTGCCGTGCCTTACTGCGTTGAGTACCATCCAGGAAAGGTTCATTTCCTTCATATTTATTTTTGAGTCTTCATCTGTTTGAATTTTTTTTTCAATACAAGCTTTTTTCCACACGTTAGTTTTCAATCAGAAGAGCTTAATGTTATTTCTGCCCAAAAAAAAAATCAATCTAAACTTTTTAACATGTTAGCTTTCCTTTTTTTTTTTGCCTTTGGTTGACCCTTGCTGCTATTTAAAATCAGTTTTATCTGAATTTTTTTTTGGCGTTGTTTATGTGTCAGAGTTATATGCTTCTAGGAACTAACCTCACAAGAGAGATTGGCAGTCAGCTTTACCGATACATTACTTTGGTGGATCCATCATGCAAAGGACAGGGCATAAAGCTTGAAGCAAGGGTTAAAGGTCGGAATGGTGTGCTTTACGTATCTCTGGATAAATGAGTTCTAAGACTTCTTTGCAATTTTATCGTAATTTTATTCAAGGTTATTTTGATTGATATGTATAAGTCTACTTTAAGTTTTATGTGATGTATTTTTTTGAATGTTCTTTTTTATTCATGTTGCAATTTGTACTTGACTGTAATGAAGCATTGAGACTAAGAAGATGTGGTTAAATGTTAACTATGACATATGGTTAAAACTCAATGCCATGTTTACAATTTATTAGTAGCTGTCCAGAAAGATCATAAGGTTTTGGATGGTATAACATTTGATGCATATTATTAAGTTTTTTCCCTTGATTAAGATCGTTATTTATACCCCTATCCAATCTAGACTTGATTTTTTTTATATACATGCAACACAATAGTGAAAGACAATATTGAATGTGGAATGGTTTGGTTTATATCTTTCATATTATAACAACCAGATAAAAAAAAAACAGGAACAACATCGGATATATTGCTTAAGTTTTTTATTTTTATTTTTTTACTCAATACAAACAAACAAAAATGGAACATATAGTCATAGGAAAAATGCCATTGTTGTTCTATGAAAAATAAAATCACGTTTGATAAACAATAAATAATGGGGCGGTTCCTTTTGATGCAATTTTTTTTTGTTGAAGAATTTGAATGTGCTTTGATATTTTCAATCTTGAAGGTTGTAAATAGTGTTGCTAAAAAAAACAGAGTCAATTAAGCCTACAATCTACCATAGTGTAGTTGGACAGAATAGTAAGAGATGTCCTCAGCTAGCCTACACAAATTGTGTCACCCAATAAGCATGTGTGCACTACTTTTGCATATAGACACGTGCAATATTAATTGTTTTGTCTACCTAACTAATGTAAAATGAAGCCACACGTCTATATATATGCACCTAAATGTCTAACCAAATTACACAAACAAATTGCAAAGATATGAACAGAAATCTCTATTCGAAATATATATATATTATTCAAAACATAATGCAACAACCTAATTCAACAACATATAACTAACACATAATTAAAACAACATAAAACACGCGATTAATTAAAACATAGCACATTATCACGAATCATTTAAACTAACTTCTTCCTCTGGTCCCTCCAGTAGAGCCCTGATCTCTTCGTAGTTTCTGGGCCGGATCAACCTTTTTTGAATTTGTTCAGCAGATCTAACCAATGAAGCGTCCAACTTGATCAACCCTCCAGTACTGTGCTGACCAAAGACAAAGAACATGGTTCTCACGTCGTCATCGTTCGTGAGTTTCATCCGGCTGAACCAAAGAGATCCGACTGAGAGTCGGACAACGGACATCGATATTCAACACCAACCACCCTCCTCGTGTCTCTGTGGTTGAGGGTACGGTTGATTTGATCCAACTCATCCTTCAGCCCGGAGAGGGTGACATCGTTGTGAATCCTAAACAGATGGGTGGTTTCCCCCCGTTGTAGTAGACTGCCGCTAGCTTGGTGTTCGGATCAAAGCCAGGGAATTCCATGATTTTTTTCTGGTGTAGTTTACTTGTAATGAAAACAGGGATCCCTATTAATAGAGTTATCTGGGAGTTGTGGACCATATAAATTGTCGGTGTAATGTGGATCACACAAAAGAATCCAATGTCGAAGCTTTCCGGATTATAAAATCCGAACCAACCCTCACCCTACAAAAAGTCTCAAGTTTCCCTTTGTTTCAAGCAGTATCGTATTTATTCGGATTATATAATCCGAAAATCATGATGCAATCCGGATTATATAATCCGAACTACATCAAACTCTTTTGGCTAGTGGTCTGCACCACAATGAAAACGTTTTGCAAACGTTTTGGGCGGTGGTCAGCTTTAAAAATGCATTTTTAGACGTTTTTTTGACCCTATTAATAGTAGATGCTACCTATGTTGACACTCCCTTCCTATAAATACCCTCTAAATCTCCACTATTTCTCACACAAACCTCTCCCACCCTCTCATCCTCTTCCTTCTACAACCATGTGTTTCCATCGTTGACCTTTCATTAAAAAAGTCCTCTTTGGAAATTTTTAGGGATTATATAAACGGTCAATGGGGATGGTACTGCGCTGCAACGAAGTGCGGTTCATTTGGGGGTCATATTGGTCAGTCTGAGTGTGAGGTTGGTTTGTTTGGATGTCATATTGACCATCATGGTCTCTTGTTCCCTAGAGGCCCCTGTGCCCCCGCCAGCATTGGTTTCTTCTTCCCATCCCCCCTCTTTCCTCCCCCTATGTTTCCCCTCCAACAGTGGTTGAAGCCACCCTCTTCCCCTTAGAAATAGTTTTATGTTCTTATGTAATAAACTTAAAAAGTGTAGGGTCTTATGTTCCCCTTAGAAATAGTTTTATGTTCTTCCCCTTAGAAATAGTTTTATATTCTTATGTAATCACAAACTTAACAAGATGATCCTTAAGTGTAGGGTCTTACTCCCTCAGAGGTAATTGAAACATAAAGTTAATATGGAGTTCCTAATTTTCCAAAGGTATGGTGGCCGGTGTTCCTAAAGGTTTTCCCATACATGAATCTTATAAGTACATAACACACCTGAAGTTGGGCCCAAAAACTGGGCTTTTCCCACAAAAAAAGTAGGAAAAAACAATTTTGGCCCGCACTACTCAATGCTCGGGGCGCGCAACTCATGTCTTAGGCCCATAAGTGTGCAGAACAAACCAAGCCTTAGGCGCATTAGTAACTTTCAAATGTAACAAACACAACAAACCATATTTTCTTTAAAAAAACCATATTTACCTTTTTCAATGACAACAATAATATGACAAATATAACAAGAAATCTATTGATTTTAATAATACCAACAATATAAAATTATTATTCAAAAATTTGTTTAAGAGTATAATTGAAATAACAAAAAAGTCAGCCCAAAATCTCCAAAAGGAGCTATTTTCTTTATATATATATATATAGTATAGAAGATAATATAATACTATATATAAAGAAAGAAAATGGATTTGGGCTGACTTTTTTCATTTTCAATTTTACCTATCATTTAAAGTATTTTATTTACTATTTTATCCTTTTTATAAATATTACTTAAATTATACCGGTGTATCAAGAAAATATGATATTTTAAGTTAGATTGTTTATTATTCTAATATTAGTGTTGATACCATTGAAAAATATAAAATTTTATATTATAGTTAGTTATTTTGTTGGTGTAATTTAAAAAGATAAGCATGTTACAATTTGAAATCACAAACATCTATCTATATGTATGATTTTAATCAAAATCTAAATAATTTTAGGCTAAAATATGGTACTCGTCCCTGCAAATATGCCTCGTTTATGTTTTGGTCCCTGTAAAAAAAAAATTGTTTTTGGTCCCTGCAAAATTTTTTGTTTTTTAAAATAGTCCCTCCAGGGACTATTTTCAGAAACAAAATTTTTTGTAGGGACCTGTTTAAAAAAACAAAAT
>Ga0315914_1002781_pt1 | contig 26714 bp, 14 predicted proteins | sample MpolenodulesMG_FD_203920 | JGI IMG/M metagenome (GOLD analysis project Ga0315914, IMG submission 203920) | Medicago polymorpha root nodule microbial communities from Los Angeles, California, United States - elongated nodules | ecosystem: Host-associated > Plants > Roots > Nodule | place: USA...
AATAAAATATTAAAACACCACAACATGTCATAAATCAACATAAATCATATAAGTCATATAAAAGACTCTAAACTCAACCGAAAATAATTAAATAATAAATTGGGGCGTTACAGTTTCCCTATTTTTTGCTATTTGATGTAATGTGATTTTTATCTTGTTCGGCACTCCTAGTGCTGAATTTTCAGGAATTTCGGTAAATATATTCCATTTTAACATCTTAAAATAAATTGTTCAAAAATAAAAGCAATACTCCCTCCGTTGTCGTTTGATTGCGGATTTAACGTTTCTATTTAATTGTCGTTTCAAAGGTTCAATTTATCACTTATGTCATTTCTCAATTACTCTTATCTTTTTCAATAAAACTAATAATGCAATCTATTTTGGAAAACTAAATTTTGTTATTTTTAAACAAAGTAAATTTTATAAAACAAAGTTTGTTTTTTGTTATCTTCAACATTCAAATCTATGTCACAATGTGAATCTAATATTGGTTGAAATCATAGTTGAAGTCTTAACTTTGATTAAAGAAGTTGAAAAGAAAAAAAAATTTAACTTTTGATTAATGTGAAGTTGAAATAATTTTTATTTTTCTTTACAATTATTAAAAAATATTGTATACAACATGACAAAAAAAAATATTGATAATTGTTTGTCAAGAGAGAGGGGTAAAAGTGTGTTAAAAAAATATGAATTTTTTGAAGAAAAAGAGACTGACTAACGATTGTTTGTTAGGAGAGAAAGATAACAAACACATTAAATTTATTGAGAATAGAAAGTGTGTCCAATAAAATAGGAATTATTGGTGGATTAAAAGGAGAGTATAATAGAAAGGAGTACGTCCCGTGAACATAACTCAGTTGACAAAGACATACATTGTTATATGCAGAGACCGGAGTTTGAACCCCAAACACCTCATTTGTTCATCTTACAAAAAGGTGAATTCTAATGACCAGACTACTTTTAGAAAGAAAAAAAATTGAAAGAAAATGTGGAAAAGTATAAATTAAAAACATATTTTAGTGAATGTAAAAATATTGCAGAAAAGGAATTGGAATCTTGGGGGCCAAGGGTTTAAAAACAAACAAAACAAAACCCTAATTCGTCTTCCTCCTCATTTTACGAAGCACAAGACAAAATCCTCAATAAACCCCATATACACACAGTCACTCGAATCCCCAATCATTTTCACTTAGTTTCATCATCGCAAACACAAAGAACCTAGAATCGTTGAATTGAACAAAGAGGAACGAAAAATGGAGATTGACACAGTGACAGAGGCGTCAGTAATGGAGGAGAAGAGAACGACAGTGAACAACGTGATGTGTCTTTTGACAGACCAAGATGGTGGTCCTATCGGTGCTCCTATGTACCTTCCTCAGAACATTGGTCCTCAACAGCTTCAACTCATCGTTAATCAGCTTCTGAACAATGTATGTATTTTACCATATATCACCCTTTTTTCTATTTTATGTGTTTATCGTCTATTATTTATTTTCGTGGGCCCCGCTAGTGGACGGTGGAATTGGTTCATCGGATTAGTCTATTCTTGTACCGGATTAGTCTAAATTCTGTTTCAGTATAAAAAAACATTTGTGGAGAAGTGATATTTTGACAATAATTTTGATGTTAATGAAATTTAAATACATGGTTAATTATGTAAAGTGGTTGATTAGTAGATGTAAAAAGCTGTCACAACTCAATTGTTAAAGACAATTTTCTAAAAAAAATTAGTTTGATCAAAACTGTTACTTGCTTTTGAAGTTCTCTATATTATAAAAATAAGGATTATATTAACATTGCTTTGATTGTCTGTCTGTCTGTATGCCTATTGTCTCGATTTAGGAGGAGAAATTGCCGTATGCTTTTTATATATCAGACGAGGAGCTTCTTGTACCACTTGAAACATACCTGCAAAAACACAAAGGTTAGTAGTCATGTTTGGTTTCAAACTAATAGTCATTTTTAAATTTGTTCACTTGTTTGAGTTTTACTAATGATTTTCTTTTTCTCTGTGATGTTAATATACATTATTTCAGTTTCGGTGGAGAAGGCATTGCCTATAGTTTGTCAACCTCAAGCTGTTTTCCGGATTCGTCCTGTGAATCGATGTTCTGCGACAATTTCTGGTATGAAAGATGTGATGAATTTTGTTCTTTCAATCATTTTAATGGCACAATGTTCCGTGTAGAATTATTCTACAAGTTGTGTTTATCTTATGCAAAATCATATAAAAGTTGAACGTCTGTGGTTTTGCTTTTGAAGATTTTAGCTTAGTGTATTGTTGTCATTTTCTTTGGAATTGATGTCGTCGAGGTTATTTGTAGGTCATGGTGAAGCTGTATTGAGTGTTGCCTTTAGTCCTGATGGGCGGCAGCTAGCAAGTGGTTCTGGTGATACCACTGTTCGATTTTGGGATCTTGGCACTCAGACACCAATGTACACATGCACAGGTTTGACATTTAAAGATGATAAGCCATTCTTCATGTCTGTCAAACTTAACTTATTCATTTAATTAAAGCAAGAAACTATCAATTGATATTTAGGCATTCTTCTCTGAATAACTAAAGCAATCAATTTGAATCGTTCGATTGTGCTCACGGTTGCATTGCTAGAAAATACATCTTGATAGATTTTGTAGTTTAAATCTGTTTCTGATAGATGCCTATTATCGGGGGTATGCTACGAGGAAAGGGGTGGGAAGTAGAGGATCAACACAAGGAAGAGGAAATTGGTTATTCTCACTGTTGAGTGTGGAGCACAACTATATGCTGAGCTGGCAAGGAAAAGTGGGAGGTGGAAATTATGTTAGGAAGAAATGAAAACATAAGAGGGAAGGATTAGAAGTTTGACACAGGCAGTTTCTGAGCGAGGAAATGGGAGGGAGGATTTCTGACTGGTTTTTTTTTTTTCTTTCTGTTTTGAAGATTTACAGAGGTTTACCTCTGGTTTTAGGAGCTTTATTGTTCCTTAAATAAGTATCTATTTCTATCACGTTCGTATCAGTTTTGTACAGTTGTTCCTTGATACGAGGCCACTTATTAGAAATGTATACGTGAGAAGAAAGAGAATCTTTATTCTTTCTTTCTAGCACCAGTTGTTACCATGCACACTTTTGCCATTCAAAAAGAGTAAAAATTAATCTAACAAACTAACCACTAACATTTTACATTCAAAAAAAAAAGCATGCACTCTTATGTATTTTAAGGAGAATACACTATATATAGTTGTTTGCATTTTATGCAGGGCACAAGAACTGGGTCCTTTGTATTGCATGGTCACCAGATGGCAAGTATCTTGTAAGTGGGAGCATGTCAGGAGAACTTATATGTTGGGACCCACAAACTGGAAAGCAATTAGGCAATGCTCTAACTGTAAGTCATTAACCTTGAATTCTGATTTGTATTATGAAGCTATCTTCTTTTTCTCCTCATGATTTTGCATTTTAAAGTGCATTGAGAACTGCCAATAAGGATACACTGTCAGACTACAGTTATATATTGTCGGTATAACCGATGGTGGCATGATAGTGATGAGAGAACTCAATTTGTATCGATTGCAACTGAAATTTTGGAGGAGGATGCAACTATACCAAGTGAATAATAAATAATGGTTTGGTGTGAATGAATAAATAAATAAATCGAAAACAAATGCATGCAACAAAAGAACATGACTTCAAAAATTTCATACAGATAATTTCATACAAATTCAAACATGATAATCGACTACTGTTTCAATATTCAGAGAATCAAACAAATATTTTAGAAAACAATAGGAACTTGAAACTCTGAGCTTTGAAGAATCACTTGCAGAAATTAATAATTGAAAAAGAGGTGAGCAACAGAAAATTGGTGCAGGGGTGGCATTTATTTTTGTTAGAATAAGTACACAATTATTATTGAAACTGAATTTACTTCACTCGTCTTCCCTCCCACACTCGAAAATTATAAAAAATAGAATAAAAGAATATCAGGCTTTATTAATTCAGTGTTTCCCGAGAAAATACATATGTTATGGAGATATTTTAGATTAACATTTTTTGGACTACGTACGTATTTGTAACAACTACTTTGGGTCAGAGTCAATGCATTTACTCTGATAACTGATGTTGTTCGATGAATTTTATACATCTAATTGTTTATTGGACAATAATATTTGAAATATACTAATTGTAGGGCCACAAGAAATGGATTACTGGTATCTCTTGGGAACCTGTCCATTTGAGTGCTCCTTGCCGTCGCTTTGTAAGTGCCAGCAAAGATGGGGATGCTCGTATATGGGATGTTTCTTTAAAGAAATGTATTGTACTCTGTGGCCACACACTTGCAGTAACATGTGTAAAATGGGGTGGAGATGGTGTGATTTATACGGGGTATTTCTCATTCCTTCCTTCCAATTTCTCAAAATATTTTTGTCTGAGTTTTTCTCTTCACTTGATTTTTTATGCTGCATGAATTGAGATATTACTACAGTAGTTTTGCTGCTAAATCAAGTTTTTATCTAGAACGATGTTTCTTATTCAAGTTTGCAAAAGATTTCTTTAGAGCATGGTTTCTCAACATATCTAGTATACTACGTTCTTTAGGAGAATTATTCCTGCATACCCTCTGTGGGAAGTAAAAACTCATTTTTGTTCACACCCATTTAATGATTTTAACCCATGTTTATCCTAGTTTAGAGATTACAGATCTTATTTTCAGACTTTTATTTAATTCAACTAATCCTGGTGTTTGGTGATAGTATGCAGGGGTTTTCCTTTTTTAATAATACAATAGTGGCTGATTTTCCCTATGTTTCCATATTACTACTTGGGTTTTTGACTATGTTGTTTTGTTACAGGTCCCAGGATTGTACAATCAAAGTTTGGGAAACCACAGAAGGGAAGCTAATTCGCGAACTGAAGGTAGGCCTCAAGGAATTTTATGTTATACTTTTTGTCTTTAATGTGTGTCAGCGTAGCTGCTAATTGGAATTTTACTATTTAAATTCTCAAGGATTTTACTAGGTGTTTAATTTGACATATTGTTCAAATGTGAGTGTAAACTTTTTATACATTCACCCAATATGTTGAGATATCATTTAAAAATGACTTTCCTGGTATGATAAACGAAATATGTTTGTTGTTCATGTGTACAGGGGTAGATGGTAATGTGAAAAAAGTTTATACATAGGATCAAAATAAATCACTAATACGTTGATTTTATATTCAACCGAATACCTAATAAGATGGAAGGAACCTTTATTTATCAATTTCATTTTAATAAATATATCTATTTACTAGGTGTTTAATTTGATCTATAATCTATTGTTTAAATGTGAGTGTGTAATCTTTTATACTTTCATCCAATATGTTGAGATACCATTTAAAATCTTCTATTGTTTCGCGTATACATGAGTAAATGGTAGTGTGAAAAATGTTTGTTTACACATAGGATCAAAAGAAATCACTAATGCTTACTTTGTATTAGATACTTTGCTGTATTATATATTTTATTTCAAAATTCCTGTTTTATTAGTGATGTCATCACTTTATTCTCTTTTCTTTACTTTTTCATACTATTGTTTTCTTCATATTTTGGTATTTATTTTAGGGACATGGGCATTGGGTTAATTCTTTAGCATTGAGCACTGAGTATGTTCTTCGCACCGGAGCTTTTGATCATACCGGGAAACATTATTCATCTCCAGACGAAATGAAGAAGGTAACTAATAGTTTGTTTAATAGTAATGTTAGCCCTTTGAACAATAGTTGTTAGGTACAAAACCGGGCCTTCTCTACCTGGCCAGATCAGCAATAATTAACCCACATTTCTGGAATTCGTTCACAATCTCATGATCATGTCAAGCCTTGTGACTGAAACCAGCTCCAGGATTGCATTAGTTTCAACATACAGGTTTTTTCTGTAGCGAAAGAAAAATTCGGGGATCAAAGGTCTTCATATTGGAAATCAAGCTGTAGTGCCAACAGGCGACTTGCTTTTTCAAGATGCTATGTTAATTTATCCTCATATTAAACAAACTGAAAAAAATTTACTGTCTTATATTTGATGAAGATGCTTATAAAAAGTTAAAACAATAGTCATAAAAAGTATTAACCGTAGAAGTCCTAATATTTGAATCAGCAAGACCTATGATATTGAATTGCAATTGAACAGATAATGTTCAGATTAAGATAGCGAATTCATAGTCTGAACTAGCAAGCAGATTGATCTAGTTTTTGAAGTGTGTAGTATGTTCCCTCATTCTATATTGATATTACTTTGGAATAAAATGTATCAGACAACTTTTGAATATTTTTATTGATATATTTATATTATTTCTATTTCTATTTATTAAAAGAAAGTATATCATAATTCCTTTTGCTCAGGATTTTAATTAAAAAAAAAATTGACAGTGGATTTTTAATTAAATTAATAATGTGGTTTCAGGTTAAAAACCAAACATAAAGTTATTTGGATCGTTGATTGGTCCAGTGTATTGAATCAATAAATTGAAAAGTTAATCAAGATTGATAGAGCACAGTGACATGGTTTTGTCCGTGTATCCAACTCTATATAATAGGATTTGGCTTTCTTGTTATAAAAATATCGGTAGTTTATTTCAAAATTATTCTCAAGAAACAAGAGTTTTCATTGACTAATTTAATGTTATTTTTAGTTTGTATTCTTTGAAGTTTCGACTTTTGTTCTGCTTTATACCTTCATAATAGTGGAAGTGGAACCATGACATGCATTTTTCTTAGATTAGATGTATAATTTTTTTTACGCCCTCCATTAGATTATATTTTTCTCGCGTTTGATATTTATTATTTTGGACATTTAGGGTGAGACTGATCTCTGATTTATTTTCTCCTTTTGGTTGTTTATTGTGCATTCATAATTATTATTTGAGTAGTTTTCTCTTGTAATAGATTAATTCTTTGAGTTGTTTTTGCTTTCAGTCAATTATATACTTGATTTCTCTACTTCACAAGTTCATTCTGTAGGAACTACTACTTCCATCTCTGTTTTACTAATACCAGTTTATGCTGCTGATGTATGTAGGTCGCTCTTGAAAGGTACAATACAACGAGAGGTACTGCCCCTGAAAGATTGGTCTCTGGATCTGATGATTTCACAATGTTCCTTTGGGAACCCTTCATCAACAAGCACCCCAAAACTCGCATGACAGGTCATCAGCAGGTATTTATTTTTCTTTACCAATTTCACAATATGCCAATGAGAACAAACCAAAATTATTGTTTCTTCAAATTGCAATGTGACTTCAGTTTTGAATCAGTATTTAGTAGAAAACTAGGATTTGAAAGATTTATCTTGATATAGCAGTTTGTGTTGCACATAAAATGGTTAAATAGGAAGTTCTAATAAACGTATTGAGATCCTTAATTATTTGCATTTATCTATCTTTTATTTATTATATGTTGTTATCTGTGTTAGTTGAAATTGATTTTTTTGTCATACAGATTAAATCACAATTTATCAAGTTATAGTTTTGTTTTTATGCATTACGCAAATTCCATTTTTTAGGCTTAATGATACAAACTAAACTTGATTTTTGACAGCTTGTGAACCATGTCTATTTTTCGCCTGACGGGCAATGGATAGCGAGCGCATCTTTTGATAAATCTGTGAAGATATGGAATGGCACTACAGGGAAATTTGTCACTGCCTTCCGTGGTCATGTTGGGCCTGTTTACCAGATAAGGTTTAACATGAGTAATTCATTCGTATTTCAAATTCATTATCATTTTCTTACATATCCCGCGAATCTAATGCTAGCAAAATATATTTTGTTTAGAACTGTGTGATTAACTATGTTGAATTTTTCTGTACAGTTGGTCTGCAGATAGTAGACTTCTTTTAAGTGGTAGCAAAGATTCTACACTTAAGGTAACCATAATTATAATTTTTTTGGTTAATATGTTTGGTTTGGTTTGGTTTGTATAATAATTATTGGATCACATCAAATTTCATTTGTAAAGCAAGAATGTTGACCTTTCATTGTGTTTGATTTTCAAGGTTTGGGATATTCGGACTCGTAAGTTGAAGCAAGACCTTCCAGGCCATGCTGATGAAGTATGTTTGTTAGAGTTGCCAAATACGAGTGATTTTTAAAATGTAATTTTCCATTCTTGTGGCTGACTAAAGTTTATTTTATTTCTTTGCAGGTATTTTCTGTTGATTGGAGTCCAGATGGAGAGAAGGTAGCTTCTGGTGGTAAGGATAAAGTGTTGAAGTTGTGGATGGGATAGGCTAATTTTTGGACCATCATTGAGAATATATTCTATAGTTGCTGTATTTATCTCCATGCTGTTGCCATTGCATGGAAATCATTGGCTGATTACTATGTGGATGCAAGATCATTTTAAGTTCCACACAATGCCATTGAGATTAGGCACTAGAAGAACAAGTTAATCAAATTGAGTATCAGGCAAAGAAGCTGCTTGAATTACTTGGGGGTCTATCATATGCTTGCAAGAATATACTTTGCTGGTCTTTTTTTGGTTTTTTTTCAATGTATTTTTTTTCTGGTATTATGTCCTATGTTGACAATAGTTATGATATTGTTTTTTAATGACAGCTATGGCAATTTTGGTTTTTTTTGTAATGAACTCTGAGTGTGGAAGGGCTAGCCATAAGATGGTTTTTGTTTGCCTTGACATTAGTGTTAGAGCACTTCTATATTTAAAATTTTAATGTAAGAAAAATAAATTACATCTGTTTGATTTTTTTCCCTTCATTTTTCAAATTCGTTTTGGATTGTCATATTCGAAAGTTTCTTTAGTGGAAACTTGTGAAGATATAACTTTCGTTAGTGGAAACTTATGAATTAACTTAAAAACTTATTTATTTGCATAAGCTTTTTTTCATAAACTTCACAAATAAGTCGGTCCAAACGGTCCTAACTTGCGGTTTAAACTATATGCTAGCAATGTGATGTTTCTCGTGTTTCATAATCACCATTCGTTAAAACTCATTTTAGTTAAAGTTCTCTTTCTCTCCTTTCTAATGGATGGTGGAGATTTCAATGGACCTTCATGTCACATGAGAGGATTCATTCCTGCTAACATTAGACTGTTTGCATGAGTATATTATCATAAACTATATGCCTGATCGCATTTGCTTGAGTATATTTTTTTTATTTTATTGTTTTGGTATAGTTCACATGAGTATATTATCACATCCACCATTGGAATTTGTTCCAACACAATTATGAATTATCAAGTTACCAATTGAGTCCACTACTTAGACCCATAGATGGCATTCGAATGTAGCAGTTACACTATACTTTTTCACTCCCACTTGGTTTATTAAGCGGTTGTAATGTTTTTTTCTTTTCTTTTCTTATAAATAAAATATCATATTTTTCATTTAATATACGTGACCGTTATATAAACTTTTTCTTTTTGGATGGAGAACTTTTTCTTATATGTAAAATTTAGATCATAAAAGACACACGTCATACAAGATCAGAGAGAACCTTCAACCTTATTGATGATTTATAGTAAAATTTACGTACCACTATATAAGTTTTATGAACACAGTTATCCCACTTATATCTTGTACATCTTTTATATGCTAAGTAATATAAACTACTTTGCAAGGACAAAATTTGAAAATATGACTACTATAGTTCAAAACTATGAACATAAAATAGCACATGTAAATGGCTCGCATAAAGATGTAAAAACACTTCAAAATATTGTCCATGAAACATTATGAAATCTGGCCGTTGTATACAATTCTCATGGCAATACATCTAATTAAAAAGAAGCACTATAATATATACAAAAATTTACTCAAATCATTAAAAAAATTGTTAATACTTTCAGAATAGATATTCAATGTAACTAAGATCTTTTTTATTGAACCATCTTTAAAGCACTAGGATCCGGATTTGTCTTATTGACCGGATTTCATCGAGCAACCGCTACATTTCTGGATGCAGGTGTGCAATTTTTCCAAGAAAAAATGTAGCACGGTTTGCTAGATGAAAGGAAATAATGCATACTCAGCATAGAACAGATTCCATATGAATCGATAGAATCCTGATATTGCTTCCTGCAGCATATAGTTCAGACACTTAATCAAGCAATGTTGGAAAATAAAAAAATATATGTAGATGTGAAGTTCAGCATTTAAGATTTACTTATTGTGTTTTTGTACAAGCATAAGCACTTGTGAAACTGTTTAAAAGAGAGCTTATGAAAACGGCTTATAACATGTCTAAAAGCTGTTTTTAGCTAACTTCCATATAAGCCATCCAGGATAGCTTATGAAAACAGCTTATGTGAAACCAGCTTCACTTTGTTTTATCTTTTGTAATAGAAATAGCTTATACATAAGAACTTAAATGATAAAAGTTTATGCTAGAAACGCGTAATGAAGCTATTTATCCAAGCAGAAACAGGGGACCGGCAAAGATGCCTTGACCCACAAAAACCCAGCAAAGATGGTGTCTTGAAAGCTTTACACAAAAATTAATTAGAAGTAAAACTTCGGCTTCATAAAGTACTTTTGGCATTTGATCAAGGCTAAAAGAAGTTTAGTTTCTCTTATGTGAGTTTTCAAAAGTACAAATTTTGTGAATGATAAAAATAATCATTAGATGAGTTTTCCCCCTCAGGTTGGTCCCCCCACCTCGACTTGAACTAGTCGATATTTAATGTTATTTTTCAATGCCTCTATTTTACTGGAAGAGAAGGGGAGCCTCAACGTAACAGTTGGAGTTGGTCCTACGTAAGTGTTGTAGATAGCGGAAGGCAGAATATGAAGGCCAAAGATCTGCCATGTAAATACGCCATTGCGGCCTATGGCACTTCCGTGGCGGCCATCCCTTCACAAATTGCCTGTGGCAGTTGTCACAAAATCTGCCATAGCCGCCATTTAACAACACTGTTTTGTGTGACTAAGAATTACGAGTTCATGTCCCTAGACCTTCCATGACAGAAGCTTTATAGACGCAGGTTGCTCTGTTTGAATTTGAACTTTATCTTATTGATTATATCATTGAAGGGGAGCCTTGGCGCAACAGTAAAGTTGTTGTCATGTGACTGAAAGGTCACGGGTTCAAGTCCTGGAAACAGCCCCTTGTGTAAAAAATAGGGTAAGGCTGCGTACAATACACCAAATGTTGAGACCCCTTCCGGACTCTGCATATGCGGGAGCTTTAGTGCACCGGGCTGCCCCCTTATTGATTATATCATTGATGTGGGCAATTTCCTGTTTGTTTTAGTTTATGAGAGATCACAAATAGATTCCAATAGAATTAAGTACAACTTCCTTTAGTAAAAAGTAGCATTGGGATTTATTTTTCTGTTTGCTTCCACCAGAATCTAAAACAAACAGAAGAAGAATGGCCACTTAGAGTAATCAAGCAAGGATCCTCCTTCTGACTAAATTTTCTCTCTATACAGATCCTCCTTCAACCCTAAAAGATGTAGCTACCAGAACAAGCAAAGGTAGTTCTTTGCTAATTGATCTATATCATATGTAGTTGGGATGTTACAAGAATTGAAAATCAAGGTCCAACTTTTGAGTTTTCAAAACATTAAATAAGTTGCTATGATTAATTCCATACAAAAGATGATAACATATTTACCTTTGTATAATTTGCTTTTTCTAATATCTGCACCTGAAATATAAGAAAATAAATCGTGTCATTTTACAATCTTACAACTTATTAACATGCATTTTGGAAAAATAAAGACGTGGAAAGATGAGAAAGTGCTTGCAAATGAAGAACATATATGATGCTACGTTTAATATTCTTAAAGAACACGAGTGTCCTAATTATACTAAGTTCCAGACAACACACAACTCAGTAGCTGCACCATTCTCCGAACAAATATTTTATAACAGAAAATGATTAATAAGGTATATTTTCATTCTCATCATATCACATTCAATATAGAACTCTCAACTATTGGAATTAATCCGCTCATCAAACCTGATAAATCAAGCTTGAAGCAAATATTGCATGAGCTGGTATCAGTAACCATCTCCTGAAAGCCTGTCAACAACACCACAACTTACATAAGGTTTATTTTCAAATGTAGGACGAATGATAAGAGATTCAAACATGAGACGAGTTAATATTCACCTGTGGCATATAAATTGCTGCCAATATGGTAACAACATAGTTCATCAGCAAAATTCCAGAACCAAGGAAAGAAATGTTCCGAACTCCTAATTTTGTAGCAAAGGTCGATATCTGATACCTGTAGTTAATTATTACATGTAATTCATATTACATACATGATACACCAACAAATAAAGAGTGGTAGCAGTAGCAGATTATGTAATACGCAAGCATGTGCGCACAAACATGTATAAAGTGAAATATAAGTCAAATGATGAATCAACATCACAGATAAATGAATCAAAGAACTTGCAAACCTTAACGCAACATGATTCTAAAACGTACCTACGATCTCCTTCAACATCTGGAAGATCTTTTGTTATAGCAATTACCAATGCGAAAAATGTTACGAAAGTTGTGATAAAAACCACAGGAGAGCTGCAGATAGATATACAAGAACAAACGCATAAGTTGGAGACAATGGATGAAAATCTCACATCATCACGAGTTTTATTCATTATAATAGCAGCAACATAATTCATAGTTAGTATAAGCATTGCCAAGCCTCTAATCAAACAATAGCCACTTGTGATCTCAGTTGTTCAAAACTTCACCAATTGCGAAATACGAAGCAACAATGATAAGCTCTAACTCACCTCCACTCAAAAGCAAGTCCAAGAGCAGCTCTAGTGGCGTAGTACACACCGAAGTTAAGTAGAAAACCTCGTACCTGTATAAGTCTCTTCTGTCAATCCTGTTCATCCAAATGATATTTTACTAACTGTAATTGGCAAATTACAGTTAGTAGTGCAGAGATTGGGAGAAAAGGAGATTATGTCATACCGTAGCAATAATAAGAAATGCTGCAACAGGAAAGCGTTTCATCCTAAGCGGAGGAACGGAATAGATAGTACCAAGAAAAAGGCCGAAGGAGTAAAGAGAAAAAATAAAAGGTCCAAAGTTCAATCCTACAGTCAATAGGCCAGCTGCTGCAAAGAATATAACCAAGTACCATGCAGATTGGACAGAAAGATCTCCTGCTGCTATAGGTAAATAAGGTTTGTTTACCCTGAAAATGAAATATAAGAATAACTTAGGGCCTGTTTGAATTGACTTATTTGAACTTGTCTACTGATATAAGCACTAGTGAGATTGTTTGGGAGAGCTTATAGAAAAAACTTATGACATGCCCATCAGCTGTTTTCAGCTTATTTCTGTAAGCTCTTCAGGATAGCTTATGAAAACAGACTGACTTTATTTTATCTTTTGATATAGAAATAGCTAATACATAAGCACTTATATGATAAGCACTTAATTTATTTGTTCATCCAAACAGATCCTTAGACTGATAGTGCTATCATAATGTATTTGGGTGAAAAACTGAACTAAAATGAGGAACAATTTCAGATACAGAGAAAAATAAACCTAAATTGAAACTATCGTGCAGTTAAACATGACTCAGAAGAAAAATATTGAAAATTGGCAAGAAATGTGCAAAAGGAGACGAAAGAGAGAAAAGGAATGAACGAGAAGTAGAAAGTAAGTAATAAGACAATCATCTATATGTCTGTCTGCATCATACTTGTCAATGCCAATGTCATATATTTGATTGATGCCAACTATATAACCATTCCCACAAATCAGAGCAAAAAGACCAGAGAGTGCTTTCAACAAAAGAGACCACTTTATCAGATTTGAGTTCTCAATCAACGCTCTTGACACCAAAGCACTGTAAACGATAGGGTTAAAATGAAAGTCAGTTAAAATGTAAGAACTATGATGAAGCTGCAAGCAACACATTGATGGAAGCCGTAGAGCTACTCACAAAGAACCTAATGCTGTACCACGTATAGTATGTGGCCTTAAAAATCTCCAGAATGCATCTTTAAAATCTAAAACTTTGTCAGCAAATGGACGATCAGATCCAGCAGCTCCAACTTCACTGCAGGCCTGCAAGCATTTCAATTTAATCTGTCAGATATTGAATCAAAACCAAAAATAGGGTAAAATATGTTTCCTAACAACAATAAATCCGACGATAACAAAATTGAAGTAACTAACGGAATAATCAGTGGCTGCAATTGCAGCTGAATCTGAAATTTTCAATGCTCAGATTTTTTAAGGGTATCGCGCAGATTACTATAAAACTAGCACAGAAGAACCACAGAAAATATTTAGTGATTAATCTCTACTTAACATTGTGACAATCACAATCCAGCGACGTTTTTACTGTCGATAAAACATTTGTCTATTTGTCTTCTTTAGGTATTTTTCGTTGCATCTCAATTTTCCTTGCTAACGATTGCTTAGTACCGAGTGGACCACTTCGATTAAATTATCACCATTGCCAAAGTGACAAGAATATGATTGTCGCCTCACCTCCACACCACTCGAAACACTAACCAGGTCCTACATGATACTAACACTCATCACTATTTTGATTTTTCCCTTAACACAATATACTAGCATTAATCTCTCATAATGCTATATTGATCCTATCATTTCATCCAATAGACAGCCTCTCACCATCAACATTAACTTTGTGACTGCGCCTCTCTAACTACCACTACAAAGGTTTTAAACTGTGTCCGCGATACGTTGTGAGCATTGATATTGTGAAGAATTGCAGAGAAATATAGCTGATACGACGGGCACAATTGCAGTTGCTAAGTCCCCGAAAGCCTTGACATTGCGGCTGTAACTGCTATTGCAGACCGCCATTTGAAACCATTACCGTTACATTTCAAATTTCAATTGACAACGCCGTCATTACGTTTCGCTTCCGTTATATAAATAGGTTTCAATTTTAATCAATACATAATTAGGCAAATTAGATTTGTTACCATTTACTATAATAATAACTCAGTTCTGATCATATGAAGCCAGAGTTCAAACTACAATTCAAAACTTATGTGCAGTCAATTATGATTAAAATCAGAAAAGCCTAAAATCTCTCTATGTTGCACGCACACATGTCCGGTAAATTAATATAAACTATAAAAGATTAATATATATACATAAGAATTATTCCCTCAAAAAAAAAATACATAAGAATTGTAATTTTGCATTAATTGTCGGAAAAAAAAATTATAATTTTACATTACATAAGATGACAAATTTGCCTGAAAGATCTAAGTAATTAAAATACATTGCTAACACAATATGTATGTATTCATAAACCCCATTATTCATTCTCAACCATTCTGAATTTTCCATGAATTACTTATCAAAACCCACCAAATTTTTCCAAAAAAATCACAGGCTAACAAAAACTTCTATGAAGAAAACAAAAACCACCATACCCTGATGGAAATTGGTCTATGCTGTCTCTTCAGTTTTGAAACATGAGCTGAGAAACTTGTGTGATGATGATGGTACAGCCCAATTGAACCAAACCGTTTGGAAGATTTTGGGGTTGTGGATTTAGCTGAAGTGGGTGGTTTGAAAGAGTAGTAGTTTTTGGAATTCCATGTGGGAATTATGGAATGTGAATGAAGAGAAGATGATGAAGAAGTAGAGAGCTCCATAAGGAGCTGAAGCAACACTCAACTGACAATCTCAGACACACAAACGTTTGATAAAGGTGCTCTTGCTGATGTGGGGTCAAAATCATTCAACCACTTCTTCAAATCATGTTTTTTTTTATTGATAGAATTCAATAGTTATTATTTTTATAAATATTTGAGTATTTTTTAAATATAATAATTATAATATTTAGGGTTAAATAGTTTTTCGTTCCTATAAATATACAAAATTTTCGTTTTAATTTCTCTAAGCAAAATTTTTGACTTTTAGTCTCCAAAAATTTTCATCTTTACTTTTGATCCCTCCATTTAAGTAAACTCGTATGTTTTTTGACAAGAAAAAACTTATTGCATTTCGTTCATAATAATAGTAGAGATACAAAAAAGAATCATAATATGAATATGGAAACTAGCATGACGTTAAGCCACCCTAGCAAAACTATGAGCGACTTCATTGGCTTGTCTCTGAATAAACCTAACATCAGAGGTTACTAAATCAGAAGCTAGCAGGCGTCTACAATCATTAATTACTGCGCTAAAATTAGAAATGCCACTTTTACTACCATAAAAACTATCCACCACAGTTTTGGAATCAAGCTCAAAGTCCACAATACCCAGCTGTAGATCACGAACCCAATACATTGCTGATAATAAACCTAAGGCCTCACCCAAATCCACATCAATGAGCGGAGTCATCCATTCAGTTTTGGCTAAAACAAAACGACCTTCATCATCTCGAATACTCACACCAATGTTGACACGATTCAAAGCTTGAGAAAAGGAAGCATCTACATTACATTTAAACCTGTCAGGACTTGGTTTGACCCACTTCAAATTATTCGGTGTAATGGAGTGTTAAGGGATGGGATGACGAATAATTTGAGTATTCCTCCAGCTAGTAAGAAGAGAACCTGCATGATCACAAATAGCTTGAGCTATTTCAGTAAAATTGTTCCATACCTTATTGTTTCGGTGCTTCCGTATACTCCATAAAGTCACACTGAATACTTGCTTTTGTTGTTGATCCAGATGTTGTAAAATAGCAAACACATTGGTTGGAAAGTTTGCATTAGTATCAAAGGCAGCCATCAAGGGACTCCATAAACCAATGCGTTGTCGGCAAAGCATGTTGTTACTACACACAAAGAACAGATGAGTATTATCTTCACCAAGTTCATCACACACCGCACACATATCAGTACACTGAACTCATTTTGCTTGCAAGCGGATTCTCGAGGGCAAATAATTACGACAAGCTCTCCACAGGAAATTCTTAACCTTCGAGGGCAATTTTAAGCTCCAAACACAATTACAATTACCCGGCACACGGTGTTGTACAACTGCCACATCATGATTCAGAATATCCTTATAAGCACTTTTAACTGAATAAGCACCATCCTTCTCAAACTTCCAAACAGGCACATCATGAGTCACTGAATGGAGCAACAGGGTGTTAAAAATATTTCTAGCAGTAGCATTGTCGAAAAAAACATTAACTAGTTCCATATTCCATTCTTTTTGAGATGTAACCAACAAGTCAGAAACAGTGATATGTGGCCACTCCAAATGATGATGAGTAGACGGTACAATTCGTGAAGCATTACTGAGCCATGGATGATTCCAAACTGTATGTAGAATGCATATTTTTGAATAAAATTTTGTATAAAAATTTATAATATTATAAGAGTCTCTCCCAAAAAAAATTAATTTTTTTTTAGCAAAACATGAATTAGATATGAATATTTATATTTTTTACGGTTAAAAATTTATATTTAATTCATGTTTTTTTTTAAATTCTAATTTTTGTTTGGGGAGACTTTTATGCACAATTTAATTGAAAAATTCAAAGGCTATACATGATTTGTCTTAAATGTAGGGGCCAAAAATAATGATTGAAAAATATATAGGGACTAAATGTCGACGGAAAATTTTAAAGGGACTAATATAAAAAGTTTGTATATTTATAAGGACCGAAAACATATTTAACCTTAATATTTATTTCAAAAAAAGAATAATATTATTATTAAAACCCCTAAAAAATAATATTATTAAAATATGGCTAATATTGTCGCATTTTTTTATAAAGAAAGGTAATAACGACAAAATCTAAGGAACTGGATGACAGATCGAAACCACTATACAATCATCATAAAGCAATAAAATAAAAATAAAGAAATTTGGTATGAGAACTCTACCGAATCAAGTTTGTCATTATGACCAAGAGTAACAAGACATTAAGCATAATGATTGACTTCTCGATAAATATGTTTTATCTCACAATTTGATTATGTTCGCCCATGAAAGTCACCAAATCCTTATGCACATTCTTTCAGTCCTCAATCTCAACTCGCATCAAAGCCCTAAATCCAAATGACCAAATGGTGTTATAGTGTTGGTTTGAAGTACGAATACAATTAGTATATCGAACATGTTGTAGGTCATGTTTTATCATCTAGGGATTTTAGAAACCTCTTAATCGCTACGATTTTAACTCAATCCATTTTACGAATGAATTTCATGGACGCACTTCGACCGATGAGGAAATATTGCGACCTTTGATTAAGATCGTCAAGAATGCAGAACCGGGGATGATATAGTTTTTCATTTTGTGGGCATGGTGGACATCATAAATCAAAGTGTTAGAATAACTATTCTGGTTATATTGAATTCCTTCTTACTGGGGTGGGATAAGATGGGATTCCAACTATATACGAGGTATGCTTGTTTTGTTTTTGGTTTTGATAATTATGACTTCTATGTGTTATTTGTTTGTGTCTTGTGGTGTATAATCATTGGAATTTGAAACGTAGTGATTTGTTTATGACAATAGCAGCAAATGATAATATTTACTAAAGAAATAAAAAATATTATTAAAACCCCTACAAAAAACTATTATTAAAATATGGCTAGTATTGTTTTTTTTATTAATAAAGGTAATAACAACAAAATCTAAGGAACTAGATGAGATCGAAATCATTCTGCAATCATCATAAAGTAATAAAAATAAAGAAGGTTGGGGATGAGAACTCTGCCGAATCAAGTTTGTCATTATGACCAAGAGTAACAAGACATTAAACATATTGATTGACTCTCAATGAATATATGTTTGATCTCACAATTCAATTATGTCACCAAATCCTCATGCACATTTTTTCAGTGCTCACTCTCAACTCGCCCCAAAACCCTAAATACAAATGACCAAATGGGATTACAGTGTAAATCTGGAGTACAAACAGTATACCGTACATGTTGTACCTCGTCCAAGGTTAACTTGTCAAACCATGGGATAGTGACTCGTCTTTCGTTGCAGAGTTGTTATCGAGGAGATTTAGATGCTTTGAATCTCGGGGAACACCAAGTATTGTTGAAAGAGTGTACTTTTAGTGCTAGGTTATCAAGGCTGAAAAACAATATTGGTGTAAGATGGTAAAATTGTTTGTATGGTGTACCTTATTTTTATTCAAACATCTAATCTAACAATGTCTTGTGTCTTTATCAAATAATAATTAATGTGTCACTTGAATACAAATTCTTCCTTCAATAGATAAAGAAATAATCTTCGCCTCTTGTCCATGGTGATAACACTCCATAAGTCGGATATCACTTTTTCAATCACCCATAATTTTTAGGATTTATTATTCAAAATACACAATTTAACGTTTTTCAGTTAAAAAATAGACAATAAAATAAAAGAATAAAAAATAAAAACTTTAGAAAATTTTATAATAAATAAACTAAAACTAATGGTTAACATCCAATTTGGTCTCAACAATTTTCTTGTAGTCCAATTTATTTTCGATGAAAAATAATACCAAGTAAGTCTCTGACATTCTAAATTGGAGACAAATTGGTAGGTCTGTTATAATAAGTTGATGACTAATAAATAAAATTAGGTATTACTTTTCAATGAGAATTGATTGAAGTTTGAAAAATATTGTGAGGAACAAAATCATATAAATAAATACTTGTTATAAGGTTTCATATCATATATAAGGAGAAAAAAAACTTAGCCTACGGTTCCTTAGGAACTGTTTATTCGATTCTTAACAAAAATATAAGAAAATTTTAAGAACATATGGCCTACATGTGTATCATACGACACCGTTTTGAAAAAGTTATGTTATGAACCGCTTGAACAATATCTTGAGTGTTGTATGTAAGTATTGCCCAAAATAAAATTTAATAATCAACACACAATATGTGCTAATAATAAGAACAATAATCAATTTTAAAGATAAACTCTTAAATCGTTGGAGATTCAATAATATTCATGATTATTTTTCATCTCTCTTAAATTTCATGCATCTTTGAGAGTAGGACAATTTGTGTTCGGTTAGTTTTTTGTTTAGAGTTGAACAATTAAATTAGCTTAATTTAATCACTAATTGTATTATATACTTTGTCTCAAGCATTATCTTTCAATGTTTAATTTAAAAATCAACTTTCAATGTCAATGATGATTAACTTTGAACAATTTATTATTAATTTTATAATTGTTGTATATAAAATTTAATTTTAAACAGGCTTTTGTTTACCCATTTTAGTCATTTTCTATTTTTTAAATTGCATTACTTCATAGTTTATAAAAATATTAAAAAGTTATTGTAAAAAAATTAAAACTACATGTTTATAACATCGTGAATAATAAAATAGAGAAAAAAATTATGCATTATAAGTTTGACTATATTAAAATGAACTAACATATTTCAAAAGAAAGATGAGTGTAGTTTTGGACATGATAAGAGCGAAAAACATTAATTCATCCATCTTTTAAAGAATGAAAAACATAATTTTCTCTAATATATTTTGCATTAGAGTGGAGGAGAGTATATATTTTAACATATGGGGAGAGTATAGTGTAATTCAAGTTTTTTCAGGACAATAGAGTGTAACTTACTCTTAAAAAAAATCAGTTATTTCATAAATAATAGAAAAATAAGACATAAATGCAATTGAAGTTGAGTTTACAATTCGTATTTATAGTCTATGTAATGTTCATTCTCACATGAAATGTATGATTTCAAATTTCATATTTAATAAATGAAGGAAAATAGATAGTGTATTTTTTTAAAGATATTTTGGTGGTGTCGTGCATGTAGTGAATGGTGTTCTTGTTCATTGACATGCATGACTCAAACAATTATATTTAATATGTGAAAATGAAAGAGAATATCCTGTGTATGATCTATCTGATATTCAAAGTTGTGTTTTTTTATATTCTTTTTAATCGAAACTCATTAGACTTTAATTTCTAAATTAAAAGTAACATTTTTAATTTTAGATTAAGTTAAAAATCAAATTATTGACTAATAGTATCCAAGTTCAGTCTCTAATTTAAACAATACTTGATAGATTTTACCTACCTACTGACATAATTTCAAATTATCAGAACCTCTATTTCAAGAAAACCGGGGAGACAAAGCGAACCTTTAATTCCCACCCAACTTTCAAATTTTACAAAATCAACACCATTTTTTATTGGGCAAAACTAGCACCATAATTTGCAAAGAATTAAAATATAAATATATGTATTTTAAGAAAAAATTAAGATGATTTTTATTATATATAGATATATTTTTCAAAAAATAATAGTAAGTAAAATTTAAAAACATTTAAATGAAATAACAAAAAGAAAGAGTATCAATCATACGAAAGAATAAGAGGTAACAATATTCAAACTAAATTTGAATCATGTCATCTCTTGATGTATTTAACATCTTCTAATACTTGACTTTCCTATTTGGACCCAATGTCTTATAAATTAGACCAAACTTATCGGTTTAACGAATCTTGAATTGAAATTTGAGTCAATGTTAATATGAACATACACAGTAAATCAGCAGTCCAAAAGAATTAAGGAGAAAAAAGGTTCAAACTGGTGGAAGCTAGAAGAATTGTTGAGTCACTCATGTTTTTAGCAACCATGTAATTCCAAAGATTGAACATTCTATTTTGTTTGATTATTTTATTTCAATTATCATTTTAACAGAGGGAAATAACACAACGTTATTTATTTTAATCTAATAAATACATATTTTAATTTTTTTAGGACCAATTTAGTCCTGCAAAGAACAAGGAAATGTCGTCCAATCATGACATGCATTGCGACCGAGATGAACATTGAGAAAAAGACTCTGGGAAAATGTAATATGTGTCTGTTGATCGGTCATTCTCGCAAACATTAACCTCTTGTTAATCATCAATAGTTTATTTTTACTATTGCATTTCATTTAGCTTGTGTTGTAATGAATATTATAAACTATTAAATTATTTTATTATTATTATTATTATTATTATTATCATTTTGATTTTCTTTCATGTGCAAATTTGAATATGTTGAGAAGTTCCGATAAAAAATGTATATTATCAAAAAAATAAAAAATAAAAGCTTAAACCCAGAACCTCTCAAACGCAGAACCATCCCTTTCACGCTCATCATCTTCTTCCATCAAACCCAACACCGAACCTTCACACCATTGAACCAATCTTCATCATAATTTCGAAATACAAAACTACCATCTGAAAAATCCAAGACGATCTCTGTCAAACCCTTCAAATATGAACCCTTCACACCCTAAACCATCATCTCATCTTCTCACTAAACCCTTTGTCGAATTCGCCGAACTCATTCCTTCAACAAACATGTAACAGTAAGCCTTTTTCCTTTTCCCTTTTGTTTTGCTTTTGAAAATTTGACTATCATTTTGTTCGATTTGTTTAGGTTTTTTTGTTTCTGATTATTGTAGATTTTGTTTGATTTGATCTTGGTATTGAAAGTTGCATCCTTTTGGTCTGATTTTATCTAATTAGATATCTTTTTGTTGGTTTTGAAGGTTTGTCATTTTTCTGTAATTGTGATTCAGGTATCTTTTTGTTCTTTATCTTTGTGTGATTTTTTTTGTGCAGGTTTTGAGGGTTTGTCATTTCTCTTTAATTTTGATTGTAGTTGAATTTTTTGTTGGGGTCGTTCTTGTAACCTTTATATGGGATCTTTAATCTCTATACCGGACCTAAATCTATTATCGTGTTTTGTTTTTATTAATAAGCAAGTTCTGTGTGTTGATTGTGTGTGCTTGTTATTTGTTTGCATTTTGCAGCGATATCACCACACACTGTCATGCGTACTTTGAAGAACTTTTTAACCAACATAAGTCTTGGAAAGGTGTCTTTCTCATTCATTCACCATTAAAGTTTTAGAGTCTTTCTTTTCTATCATTCTTTCTGCCATGTTTTTTTGGAGAGGTTATAACGTTATTCTTTTCTTTTTTTCTACAAATTCTTGTTGCTTATTGTAATTACTCTGCTATAAATTTGATGATAATTGATAAGTATGTATTAAACAAGTAAGATTTTAAATTAAAGGAGAGAGTGAGTTTACAACCATTCTCCTTGACATAGGATCTAGCTGTGATCATTGTCCTCTTACTGATTTTATAAATGGTTGAGACAATTTAATTTTTAGGTTGTCCACACATGACTCAATTTATACACTTGAGACAAACAATACAAACTATTATATTATATTTGTTAAAAATAGTAGTACTATTTTATACATTAAAGAAGTGGATCAGTATTAGCTAATAGATGATTTGGGTTTTAACTAACCTTTGGATTTTATTTAAAACAAAAAACAAATGCACCAAAAAAATATTAAAAGAAAACAAGTAGTCACTAACTCACTATCCAGTAGAAAGAAGATGAAAAGTTAAGTTAGCTTTTGATCTGCATATACCTTCTGTAACAACTCACTTCACTTTTATTCTTCTACACATAGTACCACACCACACCACTATGTCAATCTCAATCACAATATCAAAAAATAATTAAGTTTTTCTACCTCTTCTATTTTCTTTTGCGTTTCAATCATCAACTAGATTGGAGTCTTGGAGAAGGTGGAGCTATTGTTGTTATTTTGTTAATAACCTTTAATCCATGTAAGTTGCTACCTTTATTCTTATTTTTGTCTTCTAGTTCTACTATATTATTGAGATTTAGTTTTTTTTTCCCCAATTTTTGACTTATAAAGTTATACTGTGTGATTAGATTTAGTATTTTTGCCCCAATTTTGATTATGTCTCTACATTTGTACTTGTATTGGAATCAAGTAATTAATTAGTTATATTATTTAAATATGCTAGAAATGGAAAAATATTTCAAAAGAAAATCAACATTATATCATGGATGTTCGTTCATGTGAACAATTTTCTAATTTAGATGGGATTAGTGATCTTCCAAGCATGTTGGTGGAAACTAGAAAACGTATTGCTTATCCAATGGTGTACTTACTTTTGAAGTTAGCATTACTTTTACATGTGGCTACTGCAATCGTTGAAGGGAGTTTCTCTGACATGAATTTTGTGAAGAATCAAATGCGCAATCGTATGGGAGATGAGTTTTTGAATGATTTTTTGGTAACATACATTGAAATTGATATATTTGATAGTGTTTAAAATGAAAAAATCTAACACACTTTCAAAATATGAAGCCACGAAGAGAGCAATTGTAATTTTTTGACACTAAAGTGTCTTTAGTTTTTTTATATACAATCATATACTTTTTGTAATCTTCAATGTTTTGCTTAATGATAATGACTTCATCATTTTAATGGTTATGATTTTATATATTTTTGTATAAATATTTATGATAAACGAGCTTGACCTCACTTTCTGAAATTTCTTGATATGTCTATGTCTCCACAGGTTGCCTATCACACACCTTGATTTCCTTTCGATGTAATTGAGAATAGTGGCAGAGGAGTGTCTGAGTTATTTCAACGACTTTGCCTGCAATACTTTGCACGAATCGATGGATGATTTTATCCTGCTTCAGGTTATACGCTACCAGCTTAAGAAAGTTAATTTGGAAGGTATGGATATGTATTCACTGCATATTTCAAATAAGTGGTATGGAACACACATGTTTTCTATTTCAGGAAGCTTCTAAGGTATTTCTTGACTAAATATCATACATGTTTTCTATAGGGAATGAAATGTTCTATATGGCACCAGTTGCTAAAATTGTAGAGTATATCATGTGGTGGTCTTTAAAACACCTTGGAATGATATGATTTGTAACTACTAATTGTAATGATATGATTTGTGATTGTTCTTTGCAGCTCAAAGTTGATATGATTAAGCTAATTGAGGTATTTGGTGCATCTGAATTCCGGATTTTCAAGTGTAATTGTTGTTGATAAATCTCCAATGTGTGATGGGTTTATTAGGTTTGTGAGTGGTATCAATGAAATGTGAATGATTTAATTTTACTTTTATGATGAAGGATGACATTCTCATACTTGTAATTGGGATTTGAGTTGTATTTCGTTGTTTGGTTCTTTTATAATGAATGACTTATATAGTGTTTTTTCTACAAGTGTTTTTTATGATTAATGTTATTCATTTTTAAAAATATATTTACTTTCTGTAATCTTAAAAAATATTTTTATTTTTCAAAACAAAAAAGGCCTATGATAGAACTCTTAAAAAAGGGCTATTAAAGAAAGGGTGTATGATAGCACTTTCTCAAAAAACACTATTAAATCTATTTGAAAAGTCTCAGTAAGGAGCGCCAAAGGAGAAGGATATGATAGCACTTCTAGGGAAGATGCTATTAAAGACACACTTTTAATAGCACTTTAAAAGTGCTATTAAAGGAAGTATACTTACAATAACGGGGGGCTTTAATAGAAAAGTGCTATTAAAGGCCCAAAAAAATGTTATTAAATCCCTTTTTTGGCGTAGTGAATATTGTACAAGTTAGACAAACACTTGTTTTTTTAAGAAGTTTAGATAAACACTTGTTGTTATATTTAAGTAAATTATAAACAAAAAGTTATATACATCACATATTAATTTTTCAACAACTTTTTTTACTTAATGTGATCATACTCAAAAGGTGGTGTATATTGCATATTGTGAATGACAAATTAAGCTATGCTATTAAGATTCTCTAAAATGACATTGATGTAGAAAACATGTTTTAGTGGAGAATACGAGGAGAAGAACCAATGAAATTGTATGTTACGAGCACTATGGAAATTTTGACATTTAGTAGCGCCCATTTAATAGCATTTTCAGAAAAAGTCCTAACAAAAAAGTGATTTTGATAAGTATAATAGCTTTTTGTTGCAGGTGCTATTATAAGGGTACATCTAAAATAACACTTTCTCCAAAAGTGCTAATACTGGTAATTTAAAAAAAAAAACAAGAAAGTATGATAACAGTTTTGAGAGAGTGCTAACATTGTTGGATAGTGATTGTTAGCACTTTGTGTGCTGAACGCTATCTTATATCCTAACAAATGGGAGGGGTTTTGCAACAAAAAAAAACCGATCAATTTTTTTCAATTGGCACTGAACAGATTGTTTCATTCCCTCTCTTCTTTCACACGATCATCATCTCTTACTTCACCTTGCTCTCTGTTCAACCCACATCCTTCCTCTCTCATCTCACCACCATCAAACCGCATAACCACCACCACTGATGAGCAAAACCGCAAGTGTACGGTTTTACCGAAGTAGTAAAAATAGAGTATCGTTCCGACAGGGAGTTATGAACTTAATTAACTTTTAACAATGATTAGAATGAACATTTTAAAGGTAAAAATGTTTAGTTTTTGTTTTGAAATAAAATAACAATAATAATAAAAAGGTGCCTTGGGATTATTGGTTCATCATAATAACAAATCATTCACAAACAAACCCTAAACCATAATTTTATATTCGACCTACTTTTTAAAGACAAGTTTCTCTTTAGCGTATCAAAGCCTCTCTCGAGGTGCAGTGAGTGTGTTCCTCTAGCAACCACCCCTATTCTCATGGTTGATTGCTATTGGAATCCTTGAAGAACGAAACTTTATATGTCTCAAGGTTTGCTAGACTATTCTCATGTTTCGCAACCCTTGTCTAAAATCACTTGTTCCAATATCAAAGCTCCGCTTTCGCATTATGAATTGATATTTGAGATGATGAATTAACAAATACTAACCCTCCGCTTTCGCATTATGAGTTTGGCATTTGTTAATTCATTATAAAAACGGTGAATTAGATTAGAAAGTAGATTTATATAAAATTAGGGTTTATGGTTTGGTTTGATTAGGATTACGTCATTAGAC
>Ga0315914_1002782_pt1 | contig 26713 bp, 17 predicted proteins | sample MpolenodulesMG_FD_203920 | JGI IMG/M metagenome (GOLD analysis project Ga0315914, IMG submission 203920) | Medicago polymorpha root nodule microbial communities from Los Angeles, California, United States - elongated nodules | ecosystem: Host-associated > Plants > Roots > Nodule | place: USA...
TAATGATGTTGTGGAACGAGGTTAAGCGAAAGTTAGCAGGGGATGGGCCAAAGGGGATCAAATTTGACCAGAATCTGGTTGATGCATTCCTGTATGCTATGGTCAAGGGAGGTTTCTTTGATGCTGTGATGCAAGTTGTGGAGAAATCTAAAGAGATGAAAATATTTGTTGATAAGTGGAGATACAAGCAAGCATTCATGGAGACGCATAAAAAGCTCAAAGTGGCCAGGTTAAGGAAAAAGAATGTCAGAAAAATGGAAGCGCTTATTGCTTTTAAGAATTGGGCTGGCTTAAATGCATGAACTGTATGCACAGCTGAGTGACATTTTATCCATGGATTAAACCACCACTTCAGGATAAAACATGAATTCTCTCTCTCTTGCCGATGCTATCGAATCCGCTACTGTTGGTCTTACCAGTCTTGGTGGTTAGGGAAATGACAGTTGACGAAGGATTCATTTCAAAATGGGAGTTCTTTCAAGAAGCGTGCTTTGATTTCACAGATTAAGAACACTTTTTACATACTCTGATAGCAACAGAAGTTTTGTCCCGACGGGTACTCCACAATGTCCCACTCTTTTTATTACTTTTGATGTTATATAAAGCAATTATTTGACAATCTTTTTAAAAGTTTAGATAGCTAATTATTGCATTTGGGCCAAGTGCAGTCTAATCATTTTTACCATTTTGTTCTCTGTTTTCTTCCGCATTTACTCATTGATTGTCGTCCTCAGCTGTTTTCTTGTACATAGAATTGGAACTGTATGCACACATTGAATCAATAAACTTCATATGATTTGAATATTCCTGAGAAAAATATGGTTTAGAGTTGACAGCTTTATCGTCAACCATATATTAAGGATGAAGTGACATGATACACTAAAGCATATTAAATACCAGTATACCACCATACATATTAGAGTTCAATATTATACACTTAAACCATTGTTAGAAAGAACTTCTTTGCTTTCAATTTTCTCTTTCCTTGTTTTTTGCTTCCAAGGAGTTGTTTATTTTTATATCTTTATTTGTCCCTGAAGGAATAGCCCAGTGGTTTGAGTTGCGACACCGAAGGAGTTATTTGTCCCCTGCTACTAGCATTTCCTCCCCCTCTCTCACAAACTAACTACAAACATTTGCTTATAATAAAACATAAAAACTAAGCACTATATTTGAACTTGGTTAGGAGCAGGGCATTGTCCTTCACCAAAACTCATATCTTCAGGTTTAATTTTTTATTCAGCCTTGTATATTTTCAATTTCAAAGCTCAAAAACTGTTTCAAGTTAGTTCACAGTTGAGGTTTATTATACTGGATCAGTTGCAAATAGTGAGGACAGTGATTTTTCATTAATCAGTATAACATAATTGCTTAATATGAAAATGACAAAATGTGACTTTTAACCCTAAGAAAAAGAAAATGTGACTGCATAAAAAGTTAGGAATCCAGACTGAAAATCTGAAGTAGTTGAAACTGCCGCCACTTAATTATTTTGAAGCAAACAGCCTTCAGTTTACGGTGGTTGTATCCAGTATCCACAACCTCATCACCAGACTTTTCATTGTGCAACATCAAACATTTAAATTGAGATTTTGTGGTTTTGTCATGAGTATCATGTGCATGCAGGTTTATGTACAATTGGAGAGTCTATACTATTGTTTGTTCACATGATGCCACTGCTGTCAAATTTTAGCCATGGCGATGCCGTGGTGTTATAGCATTGTGGACTTTGTCCCAGCCTCCATAAGCCGCAACACCTATATATATTCGCCATGTTTTTGGACCTCCATAAGCCGTAACATCATGCTTGTATGGCAGATTTTTTTGTTGGCCTCCCTAATACACAATTGACAAAACTGTAGATGGTGACATGAGTGTGTCAATGAAATTTAAGTGTGTTTTATCTTGGAAAAGAAATTGGGAAGGAAGCGTCAACTTAAATGGAGTGGATGGTTGGCTGAGATAGAAGAGATTTAACTTGGTAGATGGAGAAATTTGAAGTGCTTCATGATGCATTGGTAGTTAGAATAAGCTTAAAATAATTTCATTATGCCTTTGCTTTTTTAGCATAATTTATTTTCTAGGCAGCATATGGATAAATGACAAAAGGAAGAATGTGAGCGAGATTAGATTATCATCTATTTAATTTAGGAACGAGCTTCATCTTTGAACTTGTACTCTTGTTCTGTGACTGCTAGTCATAAGCAAATGACTTCATTTATTCTTGTATTTATTGAATATGATGCCCAGATACAAAATAACTATTTGGTACTCTTATTCTTCATATAGGAAATGGCTTAGGTTTGACAAAGTATCCACAATCTGATGGTAATAACACTTTGTTTAAAGGAGATAAAAAAATGGATCGAAGTGCTTTTGTATTTATCAATTGCAAGACTGGTCATTGGGTTAAGAATGACGCGAGTTAAGCTTTTCTTCACTACAAAAGTGAAACTTGGCTTCCCTAGGCATGTTGGCAGGAAGGACTATTTCCTTTGCATTAGTGTGCCTTAGGAAGGCAGAGTGAACTTTTGTCGTGAAAAAAATCTCTAGCAAACATATAATTAGCCATTGTATTTACTTGTTGAAAAATATATTCTAAAATGGGTATTGGAGCTGGCTATCGTGATTTTATTTGTAAAGCAGTTCTTCTCCTTTCTCACTTTTTGTCAAACTTTTTCTTTTTTCTTATTCTTTTTTGTGTTACTTTGACAAAGGGCTTGGGTGATGTACAGGAACAAGGCAACATTTCCGTTTCACCATTTTTCCATTCAGTGTCAGAGTGGGTTACTAGGTGGATTGGTCTTCAACGGGGTTACTTGGTTGTGTTTTTAGTTTGTGGAGTTTTAACTTTAAATTTTTGTATTGCTCATTTATGTTCTTTCAAATACCGAGTCCAATTATAGAGGTTTGTTTTTTTATTGTGGAGTTTTCATGTGTTGTCTCTTTCTAGACATCATATTATCAGTGTAAATAAATTACGTTGGTTGTATTCCATTTGACTCAAATTGTTAACATTTTTTGAGATAGAGGTCTATTTTGTAGGTCTAGTGATTTTATTGTGTTTCTCAGTAAAATTTTTGTTGTGCCGATTCTACTGTACATATGTTTTCCTTAGAGCTACGAAATTGTTATTCTTTGTATAACAATGTTTATGAAGTTTGTGTCAAGGATATAAGAAAGAAGGGTCAAAGTTTTTTTTTTTGTATTTATCAATTGCAAGACCTGTCATTATGTTTAGAATGAGGTGGGTTAAGGTTTTCTTCACCAGAACAAAAGTGAAACTTTGCTTCCCTTGGCGTGTTGGTACGAAGGAATGAGCATGAGCATCTTTCAATTTTGGTACGAAGGGAAATTTTGATCAAGTCAGTGTTGCAGGCTATCCCCTCTTATGTCATGAGCATCTTTCAATTACCTGCTACGCTTATTACTGCTATTGAAAGAATGATGAATTTCTTTTGTCCATACATAAAACTCAAGGTGGTTTGGGTTTTAAAGATCTCTCGGCGTTTAATTTGGCTATGTTAGGCAAGGATGGAAATTCATGTCAGAACCCGACTCTCTTGTGTCTCACATTTTTAAAGCGCGGTACTTCCCCAACAAGTCTTACCTTACAGCAACCATCAGGCACAATCCAAGTTATGTGTGGCGAAGCATTTTCCGGGCTCGCTTTATTGTTCGCGGCAGAGCGCGTTGGAGTATTGGTTCAGGTAACAATATTCCTATCCTTAATGAACCTTGGTTGTGCAATGGTGACAGTATCGATGGGAATATAGCAGCAGTGCATTTTGTCCACCATACTTCTATTAATAGCCTTTTGGATCCATATGCGAAGCAGTGGAATGAACCTGTGGTTCGGAAGGTTTTTAGTGACAACATTGCAGTACAGATTTTAAACACTCCATTGTTTGAACAAGTGCAGCAAGATCGTTTGATTTGGAAAGCCGAAAAACACAATAATTATTCTGTTTGTAGCGCCTACCGTTTATGTGTGAACGAACTCATTGACGTGTCACGTCTTCGCAGGCCGGGCTATTGGTCTGGAATTTGGAGACTCAAAGTCCCACCAAAGGTGAAGAACTTGGTTTGGCGAATGTGTCGAGGTTGTTTGCCCACCCGGATTAGACTACATGATAAAGGGGTTCATTGTCCAACTGACTGTAAATTGCGGTTCTGGCCAGGAAGATTTTGCTCATCTGTTCTTTGCATGTCCTTTTGCGATTCAAGTATGGACAAGGGCCGGTTTATGGACTGACATTGATTTTGCTGTTGCTACTGCTCATACGGCTGAGGAGGCTATATTTTCACTTCTGCAGGACCTCTCTACTATGCGGGAAAAACACATGGTTATGTTATTATGGAGTTTGTGGAAACGCCGTAATTTAAAGATTTGGGAGGACATAACGGAGTCTTGTGCAGCTGTAATTGAACGCGCTAAAGTTCTGCTGGATGATTGGGAGTTTGCCAACGGCTTGCAAACTGATGTGCAGCCTGCACCACACGGTCTGCAGCAACAATCTGCTGCTGATGACAGTTCAGGTGCTGTTCTTGCGGCATCTGCTACTGCTGAACCGCAACAGATCAAGTGGCAGCCCTCTGCGAGTGATCGATTCAAATGTAACGTTGACGCGGCTTTTTCTATCCCCCATAATCGTACCGGTGTTGGTATTTGTCTTCAGGATGACGAAGGGACTTTTGTTCTTGCCAAAACTGTGAACTTCGAAGGTGTGTACTCTGTTGAGGTGGGAGAAGCTTTAGGTTTGCAATTCAATGGTTGAGTGATATGGACAACATTGATTTTGAAGTAGACTCAAATCACGAAAGATGCATTTACTGCTAGACGAGATGATATATCTGAGTTTGGGCATATTGTTGAAGCGTCTCGTTCTATGTTTCACTCCAAATTTTCCAACTCTCGGGTGGAGTTTGTTAGGCGACAAACCAATGTGGTAGCTCATACTCTCGCTAGAGAGGCCACATTATTAGCTAGTCCTGCAGTTTATTATGATATACCCAATTGTATTGAATCTTCAATTATAAATGAAATGTTATAAGCGCCTTGTATCGTTTTTCTCCGCCTCTTTGCGTCCAATTATACCCAATTGTATTGAATCTTCATAATTTAACCAAAATTGGAAAGTGTGTTAACTCATTGCTTCCAATTCTAATGTAAAAACAACGTAGAAGTACCATATAATTCAATTTAAGCTTTGAAATTGTTTGAATTTACCTGAACTCAGTTTAACATGCACTACATAGAGAGTATTAGTTTATAGGACCCAATTTAAAAAATTGAAATGTATTAATTATTTTTACTCCTAATAAATCTATTTTATTTTTACAACATGTGGTAATAAATACAATAAAATACAATAGTGAAATTGATCTCTTAATTCAGTTGGTATAGACAATGCATAATATATGCAAGGATCGGGGTTCAAACCCCAGAAGAAGAAAAAAAAACTAAGTATTCTATAATGATTGAAGAATGAAAAGCATCTCACCCACACTCCTTGGTGGTTGGGTAATTATTTAATTCCTAAAACAGAGGATTGGGTTTCAGTTGTTGTTAATTCCTCTAGTGGGTGAGAGACGTTTTAGTGAAATTTAGAAAAATTAAGATTAAAAATTAAATGAATGAGATAAAATGAGCTGTTTACTTGGTAAATGCCTTTTTTTATTTTTAAGGATACGTGGTAAATCCTTAATTATCCCACTTGACCTAAAATCTATATCTATCTATATCTATATCTATATACTATACATTTGAGGGTTTTTCTCAAATATATTTATGGAAATGCAATCCTCACAAGAAATGATCAACACATATGACACCTTAAAATGAGCCAAATTTTCTCATGCATTTGACATTTAATGCTATTTCAAATTGGTTTGTAACCTTTTATATTTTCTACCTTTATATTCTCACAAGAAATTTTTGTTTTTTGACAAAATATTCTCACAACATTATATATGTTAGTTATACATTTAACGTCATTTATATATGTTAGTTATTTCATGAACATTGTATACCTTTTTGACTACACAAATTATTTCTTTTAACATTAAAAAATTCAAAATTATTCATAGATGGTAGTTATTTCATGAACGTAATATACGTTTCACTACACCTATTGTTTCTTTTAAGTATAAAAATTTGGAAAAATTAATTATGTGAAATATGATTAAAAGATGATGAAATTTTAATTGTTCTATGAAATAAAAATTCAAGAAAAATGCATGCTTTATTTTCATGAATTGTATAAAAAAGTCATGAAAATAAATTCCATATAACAAATGTTTTTGTGTTCATGTCCTCGTGAGTTTATCTCAATTGGTATGGACAATGCATAAAATATGCAAGGTCCGGAGTTCAAACCCCGGCCACCACAAAAAAAAATGTTTTTGTGTACCTATAATTTTCAACACTAGACACCGGTGAATAAGTAACATTCAAAATATAATTTAAAATATAATAAATATTTGATTGAGTTTATATATGTATTTATAAAACCTCTCAACAAAAATGTATCAGTAAAAAAATATTAAATTTCTCAATAACAATTATCAATTTTTTATACGTTAAAAGTATGTTTATAAATAATTTTTTATGAAAAAATCCTCTTTAAAAAATGAGAAAAACTAAAATAATTATTTTATTCAAATTTTATGTTTCACTAAATACAAACATTAAAAATTATTTACGAAAATTCTCTCAAAAATAAATGAATGAAAATAATTAAGACTTAATGAATTTGATAAATACTAAATTGAGACCCTTAATTAAAGGGATAAAAGTTAAGCGGTTTTCTAACTAATAAATGGAATAAACAAATACAAACGTTTTTGTAAGAAATAAATTAAAGGGATAAAAGCCCAATCATTCGTGTGAGTTTCAGTTCAAGATTCCAACTACTTATTTCTTAACTCAAATCAGACGAATTATCCAAACCCCCACCTTCCACACAGACACACGCACGCATGCACGCGCGCATACACACACTATTTTGTCAAAACAGTGTTGCGTACTCTTCACAAGTGAAACTCTCCTAGGATTAATGGTGCACTCAGTGTACCAACTAAAACATTGTGGCGGCCAAATGTAGGTGTCAGTGGTGGCACAAGAAGATAGTGCCACCAGGGCTAGCACGAGAAAGATAGTTCTGATTGCTTTTGCTTTTGCCGTTGTGATTTTCTTTCTTTCTTTGTTTGTTTCAACTTTCAATTGTGATTTTCTTCATTAAGCACTCTCTCTAGTACTTCATAAATAAAAAATCTCTCAACAATAATATATCGGTAAAAAAATATTTAAATTTCTCAATAAGAATTATCGATTTTTTTTAACGTTAAAAGTATATTTTTAAATAATTTTTATGAAAAAATCCTTTTTAAAAAATGAGACAGACTAAAATAATTATTTTTATTCAAATTTTATGTTTCACTAAATACAAACATTAAGCAATTATTTACGAAAATTCTTTATAAAGTAGATGAATGAAAATAATTAAGACTTAATGAATTTGATAAACACTAAATTGTGACCCTTAATTAAAGGGATAAAAGTTAAGTGGTTTTCTAACTAATAAATGGAATAAAAAAATACAAACGTTTTTGTAAGAAATAAATTAAAGGGATAAAAGTTCAGCCATTCGTGCGAGTTTCAGTTTAGGACCTTCAACTACTTATTTCTTAGTTCAAATCAGATGAGTTATCTAAACCTCCACCCTCCATACAGACGCACGCACGTTCACATGCACACACCATTTTGTCAAATAAAATTTTATATATTAATTTATTTTATATTTAAGCTGACTTATATGCCAAATAACTTAAATACTCACTAACTTTATGTAACATGTACTTCAAATTAATTAATTTTCAATTCAATTTAAAATAATATTTTTTTATTAAATTTTTATAAGTATATTAATTCCCTATGTTTGAGTATCATACTAGTTCTCCTTAATTTGTGAAATAAAAATTATCTACGACAAACCCAAAATTGATGTATTATACGGACGAGTATTAGTTTATAGGACCCGATTTAAAATATTGAAAAGTATTAATTAGTTTTAATCTTAATCATATACTATGTTAAATCTATTTTTTAATTTTACAACCGGTAATAAATACAATACAATAGAGTCTTGTACATATAACTTAGTTGGTAGCAACCAGCAACCATCTATAAATTGAGGTGGGAATGACATGCAAATATTGATACTTGGATAATAATAAGAGAAATGATATTTGTACAACCATTTTAAAAAATATGTTTTACTACCAAGAAGCGAGGCATGTGAATTATACTGCATATCCCACACCGCCGATGCCCCACTTCCACAAAAAACATAGCAAAAGTAATTGAAATATTAATCTAACAACTAATTACTAAAATTTGTCATTAAATAAAAAAATAAAAGTAATTGTTTTGATCCCTCCAACCAAATAATATTTGCACTAGAAATATATTATATTAACATTAAAAACATTACTCTTATTTTCTATGTCAAATTCACCGATCACACACTATACATAGAGTATTAGTTTATAAGACTCATTTATAAACATCAACAACAACCAATCTTTATCTCACTAAGTCTGATCGAGATCAAATTACGCTATAATGTTCTATCATAAACCATATTTGAATTCAACTAATTATTATTTTTTTTAAAAAAAGATTCAACTAATTATTCTCTAAATTATTTCTAATGGCTTCTCTTATAAGACCCATTTATAAAATTGAAATCTATTAATTAATTTTTACTCCAAATCATATATTTTATTTTTACAGCAAGTGGTAATAAATACTATACAAAAATGAAATTGATTATCTCTTTAAGCTAGTCAAACTAAGAATTCTATAATCGAAGAATGAATAGCAATTAGACTAAAAAATATTAGCAGAGCAATTAATAACAACTGAAAACTTATTCTCTGTTTGCATATGTTTGAAATCTAGCACATAAGCTTACTTTTTTTTTTTTTTTTTAGGTTGAGGAAGTTAGAAAAATCTCTTGAATTAATTAGGACACTATAGTTCTAAAAAAGAGAATGGTGGTTTGGGGGATCGGAGGTAAAAATAATTTAGTTTTGCTTTGCTCGGAAAATGGTGTTGGAGGATGAAAGTGGAGAATAGAAGTTTGTGGTATAGAGTTTTAGTGGCGAGGTATGGAGAGGTGGGAGGTAGTATAGCGGAAGGAGGGAGTTTAATTCAATTTGGTGCAATAATTTGATCACTATTAAGCGAGGGACTGGTGTTGGAGTGGGTATGTGGATTGATGACAACATTGATAGAGTTGTAGGCGATGATAATAATACTCTTTTTTTGCTGGGATCCTTGAATTGACGGTGTGGTGCTGAAAAATACTTTTAGACGCCTTTTTGATTTATCCATTAATAAAATGGCAACGGTGGCTGAAATGTATGCTCTTGGATGGGGGGAAGGAGGGGGATGCTTGGCGATGGAGGCGTATGTTATTAGCGTGGGAGGAGGAATAGGCATGTGAGGAGCAGGCGTAGGTTACAATGTTACAAGTGCCTATCATTACTTGATTTCAACGCTCAATGTTGGGGAGGCGGATCACCCTGAATCAATTTGAAACAAGGAGGTCCCTCTCAAGGCCAGCTTGTTTGCTTGGCATCTGTTTCAGAATCGGTTACCAATAATGGACAACTTATCAAGGAGACACATTCTTCAACATAGTGTTCAACCTTGTGTGGGTGGGTGCAGTTTGATGGAAGACCTTGATCACTTATTCTTGTCTTGTGACTATTTTGGCAAAATATGGGATGCCATTTTGCATTGGCTTGCCTTGGCTTCATAATGGTTCAACCAGCGCAAGTAGCAGATCATTTTCACTAATTTAAAACTCTAGACGGCTTTTTTAAAAGTGTCCATATTGTTTTTAATCTCATTTAGCTCTCTTGTGTGTTAAACCATTGCAATTCTTTCATATTTATGTAAGCTGTTGAAGTATGCACTTACAAAAGTATGGACAAGAAATCTAATACAATGGGAGTTATAAAACAAAGTTGAAGAATTTCTTAGAATTTAATATACTAATAGAAGGGCCAATATCACGTACAGAAAGTTGGAGTATGTACTGTTCTATGAATCACCAGACACACAATTAAAGAATTAATTGTAGTTGATGAAAATGGATGAGTTGGGAAGCATAGATCCATGGTAACTATTGCAAATTGCAATTGGTGTTAATCCCATGGCAACAATTAAATATATTGTATTGATATAGTGTGTTGTTATTTATGCAAGTGAAAACTTATGATACAATATTATTTTTTTTATATTGGTTAAAAATAATAGAGAAAAAGTGGAAGAGAGAAAATAAAAATATAAAAAAGAGTTGTCAAAATGTTATTCAAAATAGTTGTACAACTATTATTAAAAAAAAATATCATTTATCTTTACCATTAGCGTAGAATATATTCAAATATAGGAACTTATGTGTTTCACATAAAAGATGAAATTGGCTTTTTCGTTCCTACCAAATTTTATTTTTCATTTCCATAGAAAAAAGAAATTACACTTTCAGGTCATGAGAGTGAGAGTGACACCTTTGTTTTTAGAGTTGTGTTATTTGAATATCTATTTATTTGACATCAAATGTGACAACCATATTTTTACAAAGAAATATATATATATTGGTACGAAAACCAAAGCAATAGAGAGATAAAATGAAAATAGAATGTGAATACGAAAAATAAAGTTGCCACAAAAATCGTTATAAAATAGTTAAACAAATATAATTTCTCTTGTTTTTATATCATTTCTCTTGTTTTTATTCCCACCAAATATTCCTATAGAAGACTATACTAGTCTCTCTTCGCTCTCTCTCTTAACCTTTCAACAAACAAATTTTCTCTATTTTAGATTTTTTTTTTTGAATTTTTTTTCTTCTCTATTTAAGATATATGCATATACAGTGTGGTGTGTAATTAATCACGCTTAAACATACAGCATATATGGGGAAATCCAAATTTGTCTTGTTAGAATTTCTACTGATATGTACAATTCTACAAAGGGCATGCTCACATGGAGATCACCCACTGTCAAAAGTTGCTATTCACAACGCAACATTATCCCTTCTTCACCTTGCTCACATAAAAGCATCTCCATCACTTCTTGGACTACAAGTAAGTAAGTTTCAACATTTTTTGTAACTTCTTGCATTTTTTTCTTATTGATGATCCAAGTTTATTTCATTCTTTTGTAGGGTCAAACTTCAGAATGGGTAACTGTAGAATACACTTCTCCAATTCCTTCAATCGATGATTGGATTGGGGTGTTCTCTCCTGCTAACTTTAGGTCAAATTCAAAATCTATACATATCTATTGTTCGGCCAGAAAAACTGGCACCACAATTATAGTGCACCATAGCATAGAGGAATTTGAAAAAATCACTATTGTTCCACGATACAATACTTAGTACAAAATGTTGTCAAATAACTGCTTATGCGCCGCTAATGTAGCAGAATTTTTTAAAATATAGTTATTTTTCGTGAGCCGGCCCCAATTAGGGGATAAGGCTTGATTCTTGTTATAGACTTATAGTCATTTTTCACGGTCTGCCATCGACAACACTGCAATCAAACTTAGATTTACTTTTCAGCTCACCAACGAATGTTTTTCGTGTTGTGTATTTCAGTGCTTCTACATGTCCAAAAGAAAATGGTAGGGTTTATCCACCATTATTGTGTTCTGCACCCATTAAGGTATATGTCTGAATGTAACCACTAACCTGAACTAAATTCTTTTAATGAACTTACCAAAATCATTTCTATTAGTTTCTTTTCTGAAACCTTAATGAAGTGAAACTAGGAAAGTTAAGATAAAAAGAAATGAAGTGATGATCTAATTACGTGTCTTCCATTGTGCAGTTTCAAAATGCAAGTTACTTAAATCCTCAATACAAAACAACTGGAAAAGGGTTTCTGAAGCTCCAGCTTATTAATCAGAGATCAGATTTCTCATTTGCACTGTTTTCTGGGGGTCTATCAAATGTAAGACCATTATATGCTTGAGCTATCTTTACCAAGTTTAATGCTGTATGATTCTGTCACAAATTTTTTCCCTTTAATTTATTTGTATGATATTCCCCTTTGTGATGATATCCCCTTTAATTTATTGTTTTTAACATATTCAAGGTATGTTGTAGATTGTAGTAGGTGATTGTTGGATATTGTGGTGCCAACCTTGTTGGGATGATATTCCCCTTTGTGATACTTTCACATGTCTTTTGCTTAAAAAGAGAAGAAAAATATATGCATAACCATAGAACAAAAACCAACTGTTAATACCGCCTTATTTACTTTGGAATCCTGGTATTATGGCTTACATTCATTTCTTTTGGATTTTTTCGTAAATTTGAATGATAATCGGATCCTCTGATAAGTAATTTGGATCAGATTCTGCAATTCTACAAATTTAGTAATGCTTTAAATTCTTTCAGAAGCTTCTAATTTTCACTTCTATCATAATATAGATAAACACAATCTCTTATTTGTTTCTATTTACCTATTGATAGCCAAAGCTAGTGGCAGTGTCGAATAAAATAGCTTTTGCAAATCCAAATGCACCAGTTTACCCTCGTCTGGCACTAGGGAAGTCATGGAATGAGGTATGTTCAACTTCTTCTGTCCTAGACTGGATACAATTTGCATTTTATATATTCCATTTACTGCTTTTACTGTAAATGATTCTTTCATTTTATCATTTAAAATAGATGACTGTAACATGGACAAGTGGATATGGGATTAGTGATGCTGAACCTTTTGTTGAATGGGGTCCAAAAGGAGGGGATCATATACATTCACCTGCTGGGACACTGACTTTCACTCGTGATAGCTTATGTGGTAAGTAAGCCAAGTCTTACCTTTGAATTTATACAGTTGAGATATATCTTGTAATTGTAGTTTTTGTATTAAGGCCCTTTTGAATAAACAATTTTGTTAAGCACTTATCATAGAAGTGCTGATATAAAAGCTACTTGTATAACAAAGATGAAATAAATTTAAAGTGTAGGAGGAAAGATGTTTCATCTCTAACAACTCATAACTTCCTTGACAATAGAACAAATGGAATTGAAGCATATTACTATATGCAATATTTTTCTATCATAAATGGAATTTGAGTTATTTGTTGTCATACTATTTTGTCTCAAAGCTCCAGATGGTCAAACGGTGTTTATCATTATGTGTCAAACCTCTATCCTTTCAAGTGAAAGTTTATAAAAATGGACATCAACAATGACACGAATACAGGATATGACAAGGATATAAAAATGGTAACACAAAAGAGTTTGATGGTTACATAACATGTTGAATTTTTCTGATATTGGTATGACAAATTTGTCTATGTTTCACATATCCTTGAGAAAGTTCTTTGGCTACCAATAGGATCGATTTTTCACAACATGTTGTGTTTAGTGGAACTTCTTTCCAACAGAGCTGCTCATTCATTACTCACACTATAAATTTATGAATAGGTCCACCAGCCAGATCAGTAGGATGGCGTGACCCTGGATACATACATACTAGTTATCTGAAAGAACTGTGGCCCAACAGAATGTATGTTGTTCTAACTTGCAATATCCTAATTGTACGCATTTTTTTATTCTATTATATTATTTTCAATGAAGATGCCAACAACTATACATAAATCTTATATTCTAATTTTGTTTTATCATTGATTACCTTTCTCATTAAATTTGTGAGAACTTCATTCTGAAGTCATCCTTTTTTTTCTCTGATACTGTTCTATATATAGGGCAAATCCACTTAGTTGGATAAGGCTTTACTGTTACTCTTTTAGTTTTTGTTGTACTGTCATTGTCTACTATAGGTTTCATCTAGACCTTAAGAAAAGTTTGAAAAATAAATAGTATTGTTATTGATTACCCAAGTCAAATAAAATATATGGTATGGTCATCTTTTCAGTTTAAAATTAATGAGACTGTTGTGAATTATGATTATGTCATCATATATGTTTAATTAAACAGAATCGATGTTCATTGTGCTTTCTGTGAATTATGAAGATATGAATATAAGATAGGACACAAACTCAAGAATGGAACATTCATTTGGAGTGAACAGTATCAGTTTAGAGCAGCTCCTTTTCCTGGGCAGAAGTCTTTACAACGTGTAGTCATATTTGGCGATATGGGGAAGGTTTGAGCTTTGAACTGTTATGAATAATGCAAATGCATATATTAATTAGATGGATAATGGATTGCATCTGTTTTAGTGCCTTTGTTTAAACATGCTTATGAGATTTCTAATATCCTGGATGTAGGAGGAAGTTGATGGTTCCAATGAATATAACAATTTTCAGCATGGTTCAATTAACACTACCAAGCACATTATACAGGACTTAGAAAACATTGACATGGTTTTTCATATTGGAGATATAAGTTATGCAAATGGATATCTTTCTCAGTGGGATCAATTTACAGCACAGGTGGAGCCTATTGCGTCAATTGTGCCTTACATGATTGCAAGGTTTTCTCTATGGCATACCCTAAAAATTAGTCAAGGAAGTGCCTTTTCTTTTTAATTACAACCTGAAATTCTTATATTGCTGCTTTCTAGTGGGAACCATGAGCGCGACTGGCCTGGGTCAGGATCTTTTTATGGGAACATGGATTCTGGAGGAGAATGTGGTGTGTTGGCTGAGACTATGTTCTACGTCCCTGCTTCAAACAGGGCTAAATTCTGGTACGGTCAACACTATTTTATTTTATTTCCTTTCAGGGAAAAGGTTACCTTCTAATGGGTTTATAGATTTTCCATGATTTGAGCACAACCAACATGATTTACTACGAAAAGAAAATTCATATAACATAAAATGAAGGATATTGAAGAATGATGTTCATTGCACATAAGTTAGTTAGGAATAAGGACTTCATTTAAAAAGGAAGATAAAATAATAGCCAAATTAGTTTAAATATAGGGTCAGTAACGAGTTTTCTGGATTCAACGCTGTCATGAGTTATTGAACAAACATCACATTGGAGTTCAGGGATACCTATTAACAATGGTAAGAAGATATATGACTACTACCTTTCACTAGAATCATCACACAAAAGGAAAGCATTAATAATTAATATGATTGAATAGTGAAACTTCCACTGTGAATTGATGCTGCGTTGATTTTTCCTCTTGTCACTTATGCTTTAAGTATGTATCGTTTTGGTTTCATGTGGAATTGATTTTGTCTCTTTCCAAATATGGTTTTAGTAAAAAATACGTGTTTGGTTTGTTTCTATCACATAAAATTGTCTTTAAACTCTAGTTTGATTGGAATTGATAAAAATAACCAAATGTGAATCACTTCATTTTAAGCTCATCTATAAATAGATTTTACAAAACAATGTATATTTAAAATCATGTTCCTCAAACGCCAGACCAAACACACATGCAGTACTTTTATAAAAAAAAAACTTACTGATGCATTTGGTTTCAATGTTTTTGGTGAATGCACAACTAACTTGGTCACTTGTTTGTAACATGTGACATTTTTCTACTTCTGTCAGGTATTTAATTGACTATGGCATGTTCCGCTTCTGTGTCGCTGACACTGAACATGATTGGAGAGAAGGAACAGAACAATACAAGTTCATTGAGCATTGTTTGGCATCAGTTGATCGACAAAAGCAGCCATGGCTAGTCTTCCTTGCACATCGGGTACTTGGTTACTCTTCTTGTATCTGTTATGCAGAAGAGGGGTCATTTGCTGAACCAATGGGGAGAGAGAGCCTTCAAAAGCTATGGCAGAAATACAAGGTTGACATTGCCATCTATGGTCATGTGCATAATTATGAGAGGACATGTCCCATATACCAGGTATCTTCAACTTTATGCAATTTGACCACATAACATGAAACGTATAGTATTATTGCAAATGAGTGCGAATATGCATATTCTTTCTAATAAAAAGTGCCTGTGTTTGTTTTTTCTTTATCTTTTGCATGTTTATACAGAATATCTGCACAAGTGAAGAGAAACACAGCTATAAGGGAACCTTAAATGGGACCATACATATTGTTGCTGGCGGTGGTGGAGCAAGCCTTTCAACATTTACTTCTCTTAAAACTAAATGGAGCATCTTTAAAGACTATGATTACGGATTCGTAAAGCTAACTGCATTTGATCATTCAAATTTGTTGTTTGAATATAAGAAGAGCAGAGATGGGAAGGTTTACGACTCGTTCAAAATATCACGGGATTATAGAGACATCTTGGCTTGCGCCACAGATAGTTGTCCAAGTGCAACAATGACATCATGATTGTTGAAATGGCGACAGCTTCAATGCATCTAGCCACGTGAAAGAAACACTCGGATAATCTTCCACAAACAGATGAAAGTATAAATATGTAAATAATATACAGCAGCCCGTGTTGTCACCTTGATTAAGCTGGCTTTGATAGAATGAATAATTAATTTACTGCAGTTGAATTTTTATTCTGGAAGTACTTTTTTGTATCTAAAATAGAATAGTAAGGCAAAATACAATGCTACACAACCAATTCCAGTAATAACCAAGACCCACTTGAATCCAGATGAGTAGTGAAAAACTGAGGTTTCAAAATATTGCAGCCACCAATGTGAAGAATCTTAAACTTTATTAGGAGGTTTTGAATATTTCCCTGTAACAGATAGGGTGAAAAGTGATCATCCCTGGTTTACATAGTTTGTAATATATTAAATAAAATAAAGTGACAGAAGAATGTTGCTAATCATTAATCTTAGCTAACCAATTTTATGTTCAGAAAATCTTATGTGTCCATCTATTCTGTTGAGCTGCATTAGAGAGGGTTTAAATCTCGCGCATCGAAAAGGTTTTGCGGCTGTTGAATTATGTGTCAATTCGGACAAGTGTCTGGATGCTTTACCCAATCTTAGATGTATTACTGGTGGTGGATTGCAAGAATTTGATGTTTGTCCAACCGAGCTTTCTCGGTTGATTAGTGACGACATTAAAGGAGCATTCTGGTTTTGTTTCTTCATCATTGATTACCTTTCTCATTAATTTTGTGAGAACCTCATTCTGAAGCCATCATTTTTTTTTCTGATATTGTTGTATAAGGAACAAGTTCACTTGGTGGGATAAGGCTTATCTCTCACTCTTTTTGTTGTATTGCCATTTTCTGTAATAGATTTCATTTAAATCTCAGCAAAGTTGGAAACGTAAATGAAATCATAATTGTACTGTTATATTGAGTACCTAATTAAAATAAAATAGATCGTTTTGAGTCAACTTTCCTATTAATATCAGAGATTGTTACATATATGTCATGATATGAGTACTAGATAGGAAACAATCTCAAGAATGGAACATATATTTGGAGTGAACAGTATCAGTTAGAGCAGCTCATTTTCCTGGGCAGAAGTCTTAATTTACAACGTGTAGTCATATTTGCATGAGAGATATTGAGTGTCTTTGATGTGATATGCTTATGAGATTCTATTCTCCTGGATGTGAACTGTAATCATAGTATCATGCAGGAGGAAGATGATGGTTCCAATGAATACAACAATTTCTAGCATGATTCAATTAACACTACGCATAAGCTTATCCAGGAGTTAGAAAACATTGACATGGAGCATCTTTAAAGACAATGATGACAGATTCGAAAACTAACTGGATTTGACAATTCAAATTTGCTGTTTTGGTACAAGAAGAGCAGAGATGGGAAGGTTTACGACTCGTTCAAAATATCACGGAATTATGGAGACATCTTGGCTTGCGCCAACAATGGCATCGTGATTGAAACGGCAACAATTTTAATGCATCTAGCCGTGTGAAAACAGCACTTGGATAATCTTCCATAAACAGATAAATATGTAAATATTTAATATACAACTGTGAGTCCTGTCATCTTTGATAAAATGCACAATCAATTTAATACTGTTGAATTTTCATTCTGGAAGCACTTTTTTGTATCTAAAATAGAATAGTAAGGCGAAATACAATGCTACACAACCAATTCCAGTAATCAACAAAACCAAATTGAATCCAGAAGAGTAGTCAAAAACTGAGGTTTCAAAGTTCATTCCAAATACTCCTGCTACGGCGGCAAATATTGCAGCCACCAATGTGGCTGCTGTAAGAAGCATCTCAAACTTTATCAGAAGGTTTTGAATATTTCCCTGTAAAAGATAGATTGAAAAATTTATGGACCGTGGTCTACATAGTTTATAGTTATATATAATATAAAGTGACAAAAGGATGTTGCTAATCGTTAATCTTAGCTTACCAATTTTATGTTGAGAAAATCTTCCGTGTCGTCAATGTATTCTTTGAGCTGCATTACCAACAAGAGTATCAATGAAGATAAGCAATGTGGGTATACACTAAAACTACAGCTGTGAATAAAGTTAACATTTACATACCGACGATAATGTGTTGAGAGTATTATCAATGACGATAAAGTACGCTTCCAGCAACATTTCCAGCGGCTGAATCCTTTCTGTGTTATCAGATGAACCCGTTGAACTACCATATTTACTTGAATTTCCAATGCCGCTGAAAGTCCTTGGCAACATCTGAAGCCCACTAACTGACCGCTCTGGTGAAGTAGGGGCTGATTTTGAAATCACTCTACCTGATGGTGAACGAATTTGAAAACAATCATTTGAAGGGGAAGCATCTAATCTTCTCCTTTTCTCAGTCAGGCACATCTCAGCCATGTCACCATCGTCATCCATGAGATGTTCTATTTCATCACGGACCTGATAACTAAATATAAGTTACTAGTTGCAGGTCACAGAAAGCTAGAAAATAGAAAGAGAATTATAATTAAGGATGAGAACTCCACGTTAATCAACCTTTTGAACCCGCTGAGTCAAAGCAAGGAGATGACCTTTAAATCTTCGAACACGTTCCAGAAGGAGAGTACTGATAGATGAGGCCAGTTCATCTAGCACGGGATATATTTCCATCTCCAGTTCATTTACCTGTCGAATCAAGATCCTTCTTAATATAACATATTTGAGATGATTGATGTCTTGTGAAAATATGGCTAACAGCTTAACCAATGACTTATTATGTATTTAGCAAACTATATAATGTTGAACTCTGAAACATGAAAATATACAATTCCCAAAATTTAAACACTGATATTAAGTTTGGAGCTATTGAATTTTATTAAAAACACATCAGATTATGTTATGCTACAATGATATCTTGAATTTTATCTTACAGTTTCAGATTTTCCCTAAACATTATATTCTCTCCCTACATATCTTGAGTGCTACAAAACTAATCCTAGAGATTTTAGCAGCCTTCATTTTCTTCAAAGTGAAAAATGTACAAGATTGCAGGCAGTCCGTTAAGCGTAAACACTGTTTTGTGAGTTGTCTGAAATTGCAGGAAAAACCATAGGATGTTTAATGAAATTGAGCTAATAATGAACTACATAATTTAATCAAAATAAGCAAGCAGATAAACTCGGTGCTGCCAATTTTAATGTAAACATAATGTAGAAAATGAACTATCACAGATTCAATGCAAAAATGCGGAGGACTCCCCAAAAAGTAAGTTTCTGGTCAATTAATACCTGGGCATCTAAAGATGTGCATGTCAATTCCAGAGCTAACTCCAGTGCCCTAAATTCAAAGGGAAGATCATCTGTTCAAAAATTGAAATCAGTAAGCAATTCTATGGAGTAATTATGTCAATCGAAAAGCTTTAAAACACTCGCAATAGCTTGAAGCAAAATAAACAAATATCGCATTCAAGAAACAAATCGCAACAGCTACTTAAAGCTGAAGAAGTATCATATTCAATTAAGATTTTCAAATTGTTTCCAACAAAAGACATCCTATTTCACACCACTCAATGCCTTACGCTCATAATTCTTCCACTACTATTTCCTAATAGTGCTACAACTCCGATATAAATATTATATATGCTAAATTCTAGTTTACAGCAAAAACAGGAACAACCCTTACCAGATTTTTCTCTCTGGAGCCGATTGCATAATATTGTCCTGTACCGACCAACAGTACCATCGAGTGAATTCATGAGGATGACTTCATCGGCGGTGATTATACACCGGATTTGCTCAAGGTTGACAACAATAGCCATCTCCCTTCCTAATATGGAAGAAGGATAAATGAATTTCGGATCCAATAGTCGAAGATCTCTAGAAGGCAAAGAACAATGTCTCATAATCGTAGCCTTGTCAAGTGTCACAATCTCGGAATTCCCATCCTGATCAATTTTTATCCAAGACCGACTTCCATGACCTCTCTGCTTCAGGCCTTTTATACCAGCCCTGCGATTCGCTTGCCTGTTAAAATCAGACTCATGTAGACTGGAAACATAATACTGCCCTTGTGTTTCTTCCATTGCATTGTATATTGTTCTCACTCGCAATTCCGATACAGTACTTTTACAAATGAGGTAGCATCGATCCCCTTTACTAATCAAGTATTCATTTCCACCACAACCTTTAATCAACAAAAAGGGAAGCAATCAATAAACAAAGTAAAAAAATGTAAAATGAAAAAAAAATTACCAACCAATACTCAGTTAATTACCCGTATTTGAAACCCAACTCTTTAACTTCTACGAAGCACCGACATAGACACTCACACGTCGACAACGATAATAAGTCAAGAAAATGATATAATTCAATGTAATCACACGTGTGAATGTTATACACGTGTCAGACACCAGATACGCCTTCAATAAGTGTGAAAGATAACCAATAGCTGAATTTCATGTAATTTTTTTTTTCAATTTATGAACAACAGAAACATCACATAAGCTTCTATGCATAAGAAGAATAGAACCCATATTAAATTTTATGAGTATAACATAATTGCTAGTTTTGTGTGAAAGTAAAGAACCCAAATGAGAAACAATTACGAAATAATTGAATTCAACATAGTTGAAGTAAATCTCACACTCAAAAAATCTCAACTTTAATTAATATCTTCAATACCCATTTCCCCTAAGTTTCAAACAAGATATAATCTACCCTTACCCACCCCCAATAACTATTTCTATAAAAAAAAATGAAATAATAATAGTGAATCAACTGAGACCTAAAAAAAAAAAAAAAAAGTGTCAGTGGTTACCTGAAGAACATGTTGGAGTGTTAAGACAAGACTGCACGTGAAGGGGTTCCCTTGTCGTAAAGCAGAAACGTTGAAGATTATTGATTTCGTTGAATCACCATGAACTTGTGATTATAATTTATAAGTGTTTTTTTTTTATTTTTTTGAAAGAATTTATAAGTGTTTGTTTTTCATGTAAAATGTTTTTTTATTTATTTATCTATCAAGCGAGACTCATTTTCACATAGTTTTAAAACTCGCATCGGTCATCGACTCGACAGGGGTACTGGGTCATTGGGTCAATGGTCGAACCACTGAGTCATTGGTCGAACCGCATGACTGAACCGGAACCACTCGGATGACTCGGTTAGATGACTCGGTCTTAGATTAAATTTATACAGTTATTTAACCGGATTAAATCGGATTGAATCGGATTGACTCGATCACTTTAAAAACTAAAATAATGACACCTGTAAAATAAAAAATCTATCCAACAATAATAATTTCAAAGGCTAATTATTATAAATTTAATCGGGTTGAATCGGATTAAATTTATATAATTATTATTGTCATTAGCAACAATAATAATTTAAAAAAAACATGAAAACAGATGAGTGAATGGAGGGAGTGAGGTTTTGAAGTCTTTCTACCCTTTTTTGACCTTTCTAGTTCCAGTTTTTTCTTTTTTTTTAATTGAAAAATCCAAAACGACGTCGTTTTTGTAAAGCTAAAAGCAAAAAAAAAAAAAAAAAATAGAGAACCGGTCAGACCAAAAACTCGGCCGAGTCACCGGTTTTTACCGGTACCGGTTCCGGCCGAGTCAACTGCATGACCGATCCAAATGTTGGCTCGAACCGGCCTACCCACCGGTTCACGGTCCGACCGGTTCGAGCCGAGTTTTAAAACTATGCATTTTCATATGACAATTTTGTTTGATGGTGTCCAGAATTCGAACATGATCTTGTATATATTATACATTGTCTTTATCAATAAAATTAAAGTTTACGAAGACTCATTTTTATATGAGAATAAAAATATTGTTATTTTACGGAGGAATTTTTTTTTTTTTAAGGAACAGAGGAAATTTTCTTATTAGGCCTCATATCTCTTTAGCCCCATGCAATTATGATTTTGCCCTTATTAATGAGTTTGGTGTGTAATTTATGTTCGTAATTCTCGGTAAAATCGTTACATATGATATAACATAGTTATTTTCTATTTTGCACTCAACTTGAATTTTCTTCTAAACCTTACAATTTTTGGACGATCTTGAATTTTCATCACAATCATTAGAGCGAATTGCGTTAATCTTTACTTAATTGCGATCAATTATCGGGTAAACCTTACTTCTTCCCTTCACATTTAGTTTCTGTATAGCTTTGTGATGTTCTGTTAGTTTTGCCCTCTGGGGATTAGCTCCTGTACCAACCGGTATATAACTACCAAAGGTTTATTCACATATTTAGATTGTATGTCGACTGTGTGTGAACCCTTTCATATTTTTGCGTGGAGTTGTGAATTGGTGGATGCTTACAAGTCAAACTATCTCATCTTTAGCTAGTAAGGAGTTGAACTTTTGGGTAATATCGCTTGATCAGGTAATTGTTATTTTACTGTTGATTGTCAATTTTGCAAGTAAATTCCTTGAGGACAAGGAATGGTTCAAGTTTGGGGTTGTGATGACATCTTGTCATTACGTAATTTTATATGTATTTTGATCACATTTTGGAGTTCACAAGGCAACTTAAGCAGCAAGAAAAGCAGAAAAACTGAAGAAAAAGCCAAGAGACCAAAACGTGTCACGATTCAGACAAAACGTGTGACGATTCCACAAGGCCAAAACATTCATTCGACATTGGGCAAATCGTATCACGATGACCAAAACGTGACACGATTCTGGAAACTCTAATTTATGTGGGTTGTTACACAAGGCAAAACGTGTCACGATTTACTTAAATCGTGACACGATTAGGCAAAATTCTAAGCCTATTTATTTTAAAGTTTAGTCTGAAACAGAGGGTTACGATTTGAGAAGAGCAAAGTGCGATTTTGAGTCTACAAGAAGGCTAGGAGGGCGATTTCTTCAACCTTTTACCTGTTCATGTATGTATTGATTCCTATATTAATTATGCTATTTGTAAACTCGATTATGAGTAGCTAAATCTCTTAGAGATTAGGTCTGAGATGATTCTTTGTAACCCTAATTGATCCATGTTGCTGTGAAACTCTATTTATTGTGAATGACAATCTAGTTTTTATTCAATTCAATTGTTCTTAATGCTTTTTATATCCTAATCAAATATAAACATGATTTAGTGAGAACGAATGACTACTGGCCATAGCTTTCGACTTAGACCTAATTGAATTGTTCTAAGAAACATGGTTAGTTTAGGAATGGATAATCGTTTGTTAGTGATATTAGGTTAACGTGCTTAAACCTTCAAAGATTATTAGACCACCTAAGGAATTAGGGGTTGTAGTTTGTGAAGAGGGTCCTAACTCAAGGGATTGATTATGACTATTTTTTTAACTATCGTGGAACTAGAGAATCATTCATAAGAATATGTGCAATATACCAATTAGGGGAACATAGATGATTCGAAAGACCTGATCTCATCTCTCTCTTATTCTTAAAACCAATCTTTATTTTCTGTCATTACTTTTATGCAATCAAACCAATCAACTGCCTAGTGGCAAATCAAAATAACTTTTATACATCCTCTTTAATAACGTACTAGAATTGTTGAGATTAAAAACAGTCCTCGTGGGAACGATATTTTACTACTTCGATAGTTTTTGGTACACTTGCCAATTGTCTATCACCACCCTTAAAATTAGTCGAGCAAAGTCTCATCACTATAGTCCATGTCGTTTGGCTAATAAGATTAGTTTTCGTTATAAATAATCAGATCATATACTATAATTAGACACATCTAAATAATCAAAAAGCTGTTTTCGCATTTTTATTCCATTGTTTCTATGCTTTTTTTTTATTGTTTTCATTTCTTAGTGTCTAGCGCCAAATGATCTGTCCGGTGAGGATGGATGAGAGGCAACGTTGGCGGAAAGTGCTCTGGTTAGGTGGTGATGAGTCTTCGCGGTGGGACGAAAGGTGCCTGCAGGCACGTTAGCACTCCACGTCTCAAGTCAGTAATGGAATTGAGAAAGAGTGTGTAGAAAGTGTTGCGAAAAGTGAATCATACCTTGAGGGTGAAGCAAAGTCACCCTTATATAGGTACTCGCGACGATAACCGTCTCTGTGTTTTGCGGCGTGTGATTAGGGAGCAGTTAGATGACACGTGTTGGGTGATCCTCACGCGGATGTGTGGTTGGATGCGGTGTGGTGCACTAAAGTTGGCGTGTTCCTTTAGGTGTAGAGCCTTAAGACGGTTCAAGTTTAGGCCATGTGTCAACGTGAGATTGGTATTCTGACCGATCCAGAACAAATTCTTAATTCAAAGTCATGTTATTGCTTATGAAACATTAAGCTCTGTACGTAAAAGATGGCATTTTGGTACTAAAGAGAAGCTCTGAAGACTTAGAAGATGATCTGAAGAAAAGTCAACAAAAAGTCAAAACTCTGATCAGAAGATGCATTAAGCCTTGAATACTCTGTTAGAAACAAGTTCTAATGGAACTAGATTCTAATGAATGTATGTTTTGATAGAAAAGTCACTCTGAACAGTTTTGTCTTCTTCTGAAGGAACATCGCTTTCAAGTTTTGATCGCACTATTTGTCTTCTTATAACCACATGTAGAAACAAACAAAGTTTTTCAAAAGGAAAGAAAATGCAACATATCGTTCCCAAAGAAGCAAAGGATCCATATAATATTATTCAACAAAATTATCTATTATAGGTAAAGTATTTTAAACCTGATTAAAGCTTATCAAGGACGGTTTATGCATTGACACCCCTTCAAACAATGACTATTTTCTTCTCACCTATTTAAGGACCTTATAAGTTTGAAGAACTTAAGAGACTTCACATAATTTTACAAGTGTTGAAACTTTTTCAAATTACATAGCGCACAAAAACTTAAAAAAAAATCTTACAAATTTTCATATCTTAGAATTTCTTAAGTGTCGGAAGTCATATGAGCTTATAGTTAGTTTACCACTCTTTGAGTACAAAGTGTAAACAATCAAACTTTCTTTGTAAACTCTGATTGTAGAAGTCTTTTTGTATGAGGCAAATAAATCTTAAACTAGTGTGTCTAGATAATTGTAATCTTGTGTGATTATAGTGAAAAAACCTCTTATAAATGTAAGGGGACTAGCCTAACCTCGGATTGTGGGGTGAACCATGGTAATTGCTTGTGATGTCTCTCTCTAATTATCTCACTTGCTCTGTTTTTGTTTACAAACTATGAAAATTATTTTCATAAAAAGCCATCACAATTCAACCTCCCTTTTTATATTTTTATAACCTTTAGTTGGTACCAGAGAGACTGGTCTGTTCATTCAACACTTAACCATGTAACATATATAAGATCCTAAGAAAAACATGTATGATCCCACTTCCCCTTTAACCACCAGCCCCACTCATGTTCTGTCTCATGATTACTAAAGTTCCACTTCTGATTCGAAAAATTCTTACTCGGCTAGACTTTCATCTTTCATTGGATATGCTGAGCAGTTTTCTTGGTGGAAAAGAAAAATTTATAGTCACATCATGGATATTGATGAAGAAATTTGGGATATCATTGAAGATGGTATTAATATTCCAGTAAACTCTGTTGGAATTGCTTCTAATAGAAAGAGCTTAACACACGCACGGGAAAAAAAGATATACAAGAAGCATCACAATCTTCGTGGTCTTTAGGTAGAAACTCCCCCCTTCCCAGAATATACTGAAATTGTTGATAAATATACTTCTAAGAGTATCTTTGAATCTTAATGTGTAACTCATGAAAGAAATCAAGAAATGAAGTGAAATTCTGGCACACAGTAAAAGATGTTGACCACAATGTCAAGACACGCGGAATGTCGAGAAAAATATCAAGACATCGTGACAACACAAATAACAAATAACAACTTAAAGTTAAAGGTAGAAAGTAAAAGGCACAAGTTATTTGTTAACCCAGTTCAGTGCAACGTCACCTACGTCTGGGGGCTACCAAGCCAGGAAAGAAATTCACTATAATAGTATTAGTTTGAAGCCTGCATAAATAACATCCAGTCTACCAGCTTCGCCCCTAATCACTACCCGTGTAATTTCTATCTAAGACAAACCTAGATATGGGACCATTTTCACTTCCCTTCAATTACTCACTAGTGATAATAAACAATTACAAATGAAATGGAGACACAGTCTGTGAAACATAATCCACTCTTGCTTAAAAGCTTACGAGTGATTCACAACTTACAACTCAACTAACAGTCCAACTCTTGCATTAAGGTGATAAAATACACTTTGACAATTGCGGCTTCAGTGAGTACATTAGGTTTATAATCTACCTTTATATAACCAAAATACATCATGGGATTGATGAGCAATACGGGTTAAACATACACAACTAATCCTATACGGTCTTCAACATACAATTCTGGAAGCATATATATATATATATATATATATATATATATATATATATATATATATATATATTTTTTCTTTATAT
>Ga0315914_1002783_pt1 | contig 26702 bp, 16 predicted proteins | sample MpolenodulesMG_FD_203920 | JGI IMG/M metagenome (GOLD analysis project Ga0315914, IMG submission 203920) | Medicago polymorpha root nodule microbial communities from Los Angeles, California, United States - elongated nodules | ecosystem: Host-associated > Plants > Roots > Nodule | place: USA...
ATGAAGAGAAGAATCAGATTTTCCAAAATTAAATAAAAACTCATGTTAAAGCTTACCATGCATCTGCGGTTGTATATGAGTACCGTTATGCATGGTCCGAGCAGCGTAAGTACTGTTTGGCTCAGTTGAATTCACTGGTGAAGGGTTCACCCTATATTGCCCACCTTGTGCATTATTAGACTTCTTGCTAAAACTGGAACACACAACACAAATAATCAATAAAATAGGAACAGATGAAGGGGAGAGAGAGAGAGAGACCACGCTACTCATAATGGGAGAAAAAAATTGTTAACAAATTAAAAATCATCAAACTACATGCAACAAAACAAGGATTTTTATAACACTGTTGACAAACCAAAATAGTAAATCTTCACAAACTCGTGTTATTATGTAATTTGTCTTAGGCAAATGTTAACATGTTCCATTAGGACACTTGTTAGTGAAGTAAATATAGAAACTTTGTTTTGGAAATTGTGTATTCAATTTATTCAAAATGTTCAAAAAAACGATCTTTTAAGACAAAATTTATATTTGCTGATTCCTTAACATGTGCCCTATTAGCAAGACCCTTTGTCATACGTATATGTATTTCAAGCATTTTATCTTAGTCTGGAGTCTGAACTTCACTCATGGATTCCATCAAATAAAGACTATAAAAGTGATTTTATTACCGGTAAACAACCATTTTGGGTTGTGAAATTGCAAGTGACTGTCACAAATTGGGACCTGAAATTTACGAAACACCAAAATGCTCCCTTGAATTGTCAAACGTCAGTCACATTGCTCATTCCGTCAAGTCGCTTTGTTACAATTGTTCATGTCCCACCTTAACTGGCATCCATGTGGACACACCACAATGACACTTAACGTGGCGCATCAGCAACTGTGATAGAGAAGCAGCTTGAACAATTTGACTGACGTTGGAAAATTCAAGGGAGCATTTTGGTATTTCTTAAATTTGAGGTCTCAGTTTGACACATTTACAATTTCATGATCGATCCAAGATGGCGGTTTACTCTTTTATTACCCTATGTAAAATACACACAAATTCTACAAAGCAAACCCAGTTTCCCAATCCAAACATAAATCACTTTATCTTCAACTCGCTCATTCGAGTCATTTTTAGCCATAGTCAATTTAACAAAACCAATTCAATCAAAATCAATTTTTGTAACCGCATAACCAAACATGCACAAAAGTGATTTTATAAACCTGTATAAAATACATACAAATTCTACAAAACAACCCTCATTTACCCAATCCACATATTACACAATTAAAAACTACCCATTATTCATAATTCATCCAAAATCAAAACAAAATCATAAAAACACAATAATTCAATTAAAACACATATAATGGCAAATTAGTAAACCCTAACTGACCTCCTATTAGAGGAGAGTGACGAAGCCGGTGCGGGGCCACCGCTGCCCCTTCCATGGCCACCTGAGGGACCTCTGTGCTGATTAAAGCTAGACGGTCGCCCAGATTTTCGATGAAAGGCGTCGTTCTTTTCGGTTTTTGGTTGATTGAAGGACATATATACCAATCCTGAATAATCCCTCAAATCACAAGTTTTCACAAAATTGAAATTGAAAGAAGAAAAAATGAAATTTTTTTCCTCTTTACAAAATTTCCCTGCAAACCCAAAAACGCAGATCCATTAAAACCGTTAAAATCATGCACAATAACACCGTTAATTGAAAACCCAATTGAAAAATTGACACAGAGATTAATGAAAGTGATGAATATGAGAAGAGAGTGAAGAAAGTACCTTGAGAGTGAAATTAGGGTTTTGTTGAATGAAAATGATCACAGTACTGTGAGAGAGAGAGAGGGAGGGGAAGAAGAAGAAGAGGGAGAGAGTGAAAGAGAAACCAGAATTGGAAGAGATTGTGGAGGAGAGAGAAAATTGAAGAGAGAGAAAGTTGAATAGGTAAGAAAGTGAGACAGACAAGAGAGGTTAATGTGTGAAGGTTAAGGTTAAGGTTGGTCAAGGAGGTAGGTTTTTTAGGAGAGATTGCGGTTCTTGTGACACCTATTCACTTCCACACTTGAACAATCATACAAATTTTACTATGTTTTTCTGAGCATACTCTAAAAATAATAATTTGTTTTTGTATGAAACTATATGAATGAATCCTTGTCTTTTGTTTTTGTTTTCCACGTGTTTAGTCCACTAAGATATTTTTGATTAGACTATTAGTGACGATGATTCTTCGAATCTACTCTATCTCTTTATTAGACATGATGCAGATAAATAGTGTGGAAGGGTTTTGAACCATAATCAAAAGGTATTAAGTTACTCATGGTAACAAAATACATAATAAAAAAGAAATAGAATATGTTCAAGAACAAAAGATAAGGAGATGTGAGACTCCTCCTTGATGCTCCAGATGTTTTACTTTCACTTGTTTTTGTATAATTTATAAGTTGTTTTCATTAGCTATCTTAGAAAACTTATGAAAATAAAATTGAAAACAATTTATGAACTTGTTATAAGATGTTATCATAAGTTCTTACAACGTCTTACAAGTGTTTATGTCAATGTATTGTGTGTTGTTTCTCTTTATTAGGTGTTCAATCCACCATGTTAATCATGTTTGACTATATTGTCCTACATTAAATCAAACATAAATATATCTTTCAATCAAGAGTCAAACCATGATTTGTCACGTTGTAAGAATCTAGTTCTTTATTCTTGACCTAATTCATGACCTAATCCCTGCTTGCAAATCTTGTCTCTTTTATCTTAACTTTTAATTTCAGTAAAAATGGAGTGTGGTATTCTTAACTTCCACCATAAAGTAGGTAATGTATGATCAAGACTATTTCAAAAAGGGTTTGAACTGAATTTGATGTTAATGATTAATTCAACATTCACTATAAAGTTCATTAACGACATAACCACGATCACTTTATTTCTAAAGTCTTGTCTTATTTGATAACATATTTCATTGCATCATTTGGTAAAGAGAACTAAATTTTTCATAAATAAAAAAAAATGTTGGATATTATGTTAACTACTCATTTTGGTCGAGCATTTTTATATAGTATCAAAAGTAAGTATGAGTTTTATTGTGTCCACATGAAGTTTGGTGATATTATGCCGTTCAACAATGATTATTTTCTAAAGTTAATGATTGGTTGGTTTTCTTTCATAAGTTTCAAATGATATACAAATAATCAATAAAAGTAATGTGAGATAACATGGAGATAAAAATGACGGAGATAGATTTCATTAATTACTTATTCAATATTCTAAATATTAAACATGCAAGTTCAAGTTAACATCAATATCATCATCACTAATAAAATAACATTAATTCCTTAATGAGATGAGAAATCAACCTTTCCTCCCTATATGGTGTATTCTCTCTCAGATTTTTTAGTCCACTGATGACATGTCATCTTACGTTTTTTTCAATATGTTTTTGAGTCAGTTTATTAGATAATTGAGTTATTATAGAAGAATTTTAGAGAAGTTGTTTATTGTTTAAGGAATGATTTGTGATGTTTTCAATTGAGTCGTGCAATTCTGTTTCTTACCTAAACCAAACAATTCATTGATGATTTTAATTTTTTATGGAAAAATCATGTAATTCGGCAAGCAAGGCACCATGTTGAAGTTTTAGAAGTAGTGGAATGAGGATTATTAAGATTTAATAAGGCTTTGAAGACATTAAAGGTGGGGAAAAGTTTGTCCCAAGATCAAGTCGAAGAAGTAAAACACTCAAAGAACGACAAAAAATGTGATTTTCGCACCTAAGACCGAGGGCACGCGCCCCAGCTGCCACGCACCCTACATGTACTGTTCTAATAAAATACAACTTTTGTTGTATTTTTCATATGAGTTGGGGGAAAGCCTAGAATTTCAATCCAAACTCAGTAGGAAATATCCCTATAAATAGAGCTACTTCCACACGTGAACATTCATTTCAAGACTTGGCGGTTCAAGAGGAAAGCGGACAGTTGAAGCATCAACGAGGAGTCTCACATCTCCTAAACTTTTCTTCTTAAGTATATTTTATTTCTTATTGAGCATCAACGAGAATTTGTTAGTTCAAAGCATGCTTAGGCAATACCCAGAAAGGGTAATAAGTTACATTAATTTACCCACCTTTAGAACTTTGACTTTTATTAAAAAAAAAATAGATATGTGTTTGGAGTTTCTAATATTGTGATGGAAGCTATAATCTTAAGATATTTGTATATTACTGTTAAATAAATCTCTACCAAAATCAATCACTAAAAAATCTAATATTTTTAGCTAACCAATTTAGAAAAAGGAATTGGTAGTCAACTCTAGCTCTCACGAGCCTCTGGAAAAAAAACTCTAGCTCTCATGAGATCAAAAAAAAAATTACGCGATATAAATTATGCACTTGTGGCCTACCATACCCTATCAAATACAAGTTTCCATGAGAATGCACAAACCTTTGAAGGTGTCTTGCTTTTCCAAATGTTTTTTTTAACTTAAATGCCTCCATTGAAAGTCTATCATGAGATGATAAAATCAATTTAGAAAGGAGCAAGTAGGTAGATTTAACTATAAAAACTCCCTCGTTCTCTGACCTCCATTCTCACTTATCTATCTCAGATGTCATAGATACTCCTCCAGCCATATCTAATAGTTCTTGAAAAATAGATTCATCTCATTCAAAAAAATTCCTACTCAAGTACACAACCACATCCACATGTCAACTTTTCAATAACCGACTTGCCTTACCATGCAATCCTTTTGAACCAAAATTCTAAACAAGCAAGTAAATCAAGAGCACAATGTGTTTTCACCTACCCAAATGTCTTTCCAAAACCGAGTAAGCATACCATTACCTAATGTTCTCTAAGAAGCACTAGAGAACCAAATATATCATATGTCTTTTCATCAAATAGAGTCCATCCTCACATCATCGTCATCCTCAAATATAGAATTCCTTATAGTTTGATGACCATATTGTACCACTAACATCTCTTTCCAAACTTCCTATTATTGAGATAAAAACCTATCCTCCATTTTGCTAGAAGGTTTATGTTAACCACTCTAAGGTCTCGCAGGTTTAGGACCCCTTCACTTTTTATTTTTGTAATATCCTCCTATTTCACCCAATAACTGTTCTTTGAATTCCTTAGTTCGCCAAAAAGAAACTCCTTCTGAATCTTAACCACCTCCCTTCATACCTTCATAGGCATATCTTCATGAAAGATAGGTAGAAAGTAGGGACCACACTCAACACTAAATTAATCACAAGAATCCTACCCCCGAGGCTAGTGTATTTGTTTTCCCAAGATCATGATCTCTTCCAAAAAAACCTCCAACATTGGTTGTCACATTGACAATTTTCGTGGATTATCCCCATAGGTAGACCAAGATACTTGAACGAGGTCGTTCCAAGTCGAGAATCAAGAAATCTAGTTGCCATAATAATAAAATTTTGTTACGCAATAGTTTCTTTCAAACAACTCTTCCAAAAGTTAACTTTTAGACCCAACGTCATCTTAAAGCATCTCGTAACCTCTTAAAAAACCCATGGATTATAGTCGCCTCTACAATACACAAAGTATTGTTCACATGTTGAAGGTGAGAAATGAGAATTACTCCACAAACCATCAGAAGAGATTTTAAATTTATTACGAGAAACTCCTTGCATCGTGACACCAATGTTGGACATTATTTGAAAGCAATAGGATCTTAGAGAAACAAATGCATTAGAATTGAGAGTATGATTGTTTTGATTAATTCAATGTTGAGTGTGATCCCTATTTTCTACTCATCCTTCATGAAGATGTCGAACAAGGCGTGGATGGAGGTGGTTAAGATTAAAAGGGAGTTTATTTGGAGAGGATTAAGGAAGTCAAAGAAGATTTTGTTTTTTCTAGATTAGACACTATGAGTAGGAAGACTGTGGTGAAGAACTTGAGCAACTTAGTGTATGGAATAATAAGAAAATGGAACTAAACATGGGGATATTAGATATTTTTATTTATAAAATCGTATAAATGTGTAGTCTCTTGAATATAAAGAAAATGAATCACTACAATTAAAAAAAATTGAAATTCACAATAGAAATTTAACAAGTGTTGGCTGATTATATATTTAAATACATGATGTATTCCAAACACTTGTATATATTGTATTGATATGGTCAATAATATGATGTTGCAATTAAACATATGAAAATATTAATTTTACATGAACTCTATTGTACGTGATGTGCAGTTCAGTTCTTTAATTTTAAAATGTGTTAGATGGTGATCGAAATTCTCATCACATGTGAAATGGTTATATTCAAAGTTTGATAAAAACCATAGTGCTATGTGAAAATTAAGTGTACGATATGACATAAATTTATTGTAGTTAGAGCATCACATATTTGATGCATTGTCAAACAACAACTCTGTGATTACATAAATGTAAATATCTAGTTTTTGATTGAAAATGACAATACGGCCAAAAAGAAGAGTTGGTACATCCAATTTAAGAAGGGTTAAACTCCAAAATTTAGATAAAGAAATTGGAGATGAAATAAGGAGAAATTTATCTATTTTCCATTGGTTCCAATCACGAGGCTAAATAATGCTCATAAAAACTAGTGCATACACATAGCAAGATAGCTAGATCAACCACAATATTTCAACCTCTTCTAGAATAAACCAACTAAGAACATTAAGTCATTATTCTCCTAACCTCAAATATCATATAAATAAGTTTTTGAATTGCATTGCAAGTTTATTAATGATACACTATTTAAATAGTTTTTTACCCACATAATGGAGGTCAATAAAACATTAATTAATTAAGCAAGTGACACTTGGAATAGTATTTGTAGCGGTTCCATGAGCATTTTTACACTGAGAAGAAGTCTTTGTTCCTGGTTGAGCAGAGACAATGTTGTTTTGATCCAATTGAATGTTGAAACAACCAGAGGGGCGACAATTTAACTGAATAGCTAAGTCCTTAGCTGAAGTTCCAGTAAATCCTCGATATGTCACATAATTCACCAACACATCTCCATTCTAATCATTTACAAAATTCACAATATATAACTCTACTATATAAAACAAGCCAACATTATTACAATTATCTATAGATGTCATTACGCGAGAAAATTAAAGAAAATAATACATTGTTGAAATCACAAGAGATATAATAATTATGAACAATGTAGAATGAAATATGTACCTGGAAAATAATATCATTGTAATATTGATCTATAATTATGGGGTTCTTAACATTAACAAGGATGATTTGGTCAAATGTAATATGTTTTGCATAACCTGATCCACCCTGCAAAAAAATTGACGATGAGATTAGAACTAATATTGAGTGTAAACTATACCAAGATATCTATGATATGGTATACGATACTATTTTCAGTAACAATAGCCTAAAGTTGCCTACAATTGATTCATAATAACAAAACTTTCATTCAGACCTGTATTCATTAATTTTTCATGTTTTTCCAAATATATATCTATGTAAAAATAAGTGGTAGCCACAAATGTATTCTCGTATATAGATTAGTATTGTCAAATAACAGCTATAACATCGATGTAGTATAGCTGAGTTTAAACAAACCGTTATTATTCCGTGATACAATATCTAGAAGTGTTGTCAAATAGAAGATATAAAACACTGTAACATTGAAAATTTTGAATTATTTATATTTTCCACGAGTCATTATTGACATCATCAATATGAAATAATTTATAACTTTATATTATTATATGTTACCTAAACTACTTATAATAATAATTTTTTGGTATGTATTTAACAAAAATATTGTGTTTTTGTCTATAAAAAATATTAGCAAGTTTTTAGTTAATGCAGAGATATTCAAATCACATTGTTTATGTAAAAGATAAGGACTAAAATTGAATAATATACGGATTTTTTTTAGAGGTAGCATGGATGAAACTTGAAAGATCCATATTTTTATAAGAACTATACATATATTTAACTTTATCAATTATACTCACCGGAACTGTCTTGATTCGTGCTCCATTTTCAGTCTCTGTGAATGTGCAATTTCGCACATGAACATAGGAAACTTGATCATTAGTTCTTTTTTTACCAAGGCTGCCAACACTGATTAATTCATAATATACATTTTTATGAGTTTTGTGGAAGAAAAAGAAATATAAATATAAATTTAAAACTCTGGCATCCGAAAAAAAAGTTTAGGAAGTCAAGCAGTCACCCTTTGACTACTACTAACAATTAATATTTGTCTATAAAAAATTTCTTTTCAAAGTTAAAACTAAGATTTTAAATATCAATTTAGGATGTTAGATGCCTGATATTCATAGAAGATTGATATTGTGATTAGAGCGTGTGTCATGTTTTCAAAGTCATAGATAATCCAAATTCCATTTGCATATATACATGGAGAGAGAGATATATATTTGGTAAAAAAAAAAACTAAAGTGGAAATAGTATGTATATAAGAAATTAAACTTTAGATATACACAATTTTTATAAACCTTATCCCATGACCGGGTCCACAAGTAACCCCAGTAACATTGATAAAATTAGAGCCACCATTAACGGCAATGCAATCATCACCTGTTTATTAGAAGAAGAAGAAAATAAAACTCATTAAATTTACGCAAAATTTAATCATTCCAAGGATAAAGATAATTTCTCTAAAAAAATAAACATTTATTTATACTACTGTTTAGTTCTAATCTCTCTCTCTCTTCATAACAATTTATGTTTGACTCTCTTTTTTAAAATAATAACATAAACTTAACCAAGTTGTTTGTGCTCCAATGGCAAGGAGCTCCTTCCAAGGACATACCCGGGGAATATCGGGTTCGATTCCCAGGGAAACAACGTTTGGTCAGTGTGTATGCATCTACGCATGAGGCAGATTAGTCCTCCACCATTGGTGGGTCGGAAACCGGTGCGAAAGTAAAATAAAAACCTAAACTTTCTTTTAAGATATACTAAATATTTAAAATATTATAAAATTACATAAAGTTTAATTACCAGATTTTATATTGGAATTTTCTATACGGATATAATTGGAAAAAGAAATGTCAAACCCATCAGTGTTGGGACTAGTAGCAGGTGAATTGATGGATACATGAGAGAATGTTGTATGATTGCACATATTAACGGATACATGAGAACTCGGGCTATTGGTGATCCTTAGGTTACTAACACTAAGATCGTTGCAAGAATGAAAAAACAGGGCCTGTACCATAATCATAAAAAAATTATGTCACAAAATACTCACAATCAATTCAAAATATTATTTTGGGGCTCAATTATTTAATACATACCCCAGGTCTTTCACCACTGCTTGCCCACCAAGTAGAGCCGTCTCCATCGAGTCCTCCTTGACCATTACCATCAATTGTGAGTCCGTTTACATATTCAACGCTAAACCAATATGACTGTGCTTTGGAATTCGCCTTAGTGGGTGCAACTATCTGCCCTTCAAGCTGCAATATTGATATATGCAAAGATAAAAAAATATAAATTAATAGAATTTATTCATTTATTTAAATCATCACTAATATTTATATTTCAAAAAACATATATTATATTTAAGAGTAGAGGTTGAGAATATTTAATTGCAATTACTATATTTAAACTAATTATTTATATATGTACAAAAAATAACTATTTAATTATATATCACATTATTCGTCATAAATCTCACATGACCTTTCATTAAAAATTAATTATAATGCTGATATAAAAAAATGTATAACTATAAGAGATTGACTTTATAATCGTAATTGACAAAGTTTAAATAATCTTTGATACAATTGTTAAATAGTCATTATGCCGTTTAATTAATTATGATTTCTCTCGTTCCCAATTTCTTAAAACAAATGATATAATAATATAAATAAGGCTATCATAATATAATTTACTTTTTCAAATGTTGACTTAAGAAATACTCCGTGAGGAATGATAAAAAATATAAATATATGAATAAATAAGAAAATATGTTAAAAAATAAGAATTTATAGGTGGGTGTGCGTGTAATTAATATATATATATACAATGTAAGTAGAAGTTTACTCAATAAAAGATGTGAATAATTGTTTCTGTAATCTCAATTGACAAGGACATTGCATGATATACAGAAGGTTGGAGATTAGACACCTCACTCCAGTTTAAGAGATGGAAATTTAACATAACCACTTCATAAAAAAAATCATCTATCAATTTTTTTTTATGATTATGTTATATATTTCGAAGAGTTTACATAAGAATGGTAAGAAAAGGGACATAAATCATGATCATCACTTGATAATCTAGAGATCATAGTATGTTCGTTCGTGGGTTTAGTTGCTATGTATTTCGTAAGAGTAAGTTTTATGCTCTTTTTATACTACTATCGGTGTATTACTATTAAATTGAATATCCTTAAAAAAACTATTAAATTTAATAAAAAATTTACAATTTAATTTAGAAGAATAAAAATTGAATTTAATAATTACTGCTCCCTCCGTTCCTTTTTAAGTGTCTTTTTAGAAAATTAGCATCAAAATAGCAATGTGTATTTTTACACATTTTCTTTTCATTATACCTTCATTTTAATCCACCAATAAAGACATTTTTTTTGCACACACTTTATCTTTTCAATAAATTTAATATGTTATCTTTCTCTCGTAACAAACAATTGTCAGTTATTATCTTTTTCTCCAACAAATTCCTTTTTTTTTCCTCACGCTCTCTCTCTCATAACAAACAATTGTCAATTTTCTAAATATTGTGCACATCTTTTTAATTATTTGAAGTCAATATAAAAATTATTTCAACTTCACATTAGTCAAAACTTAAGAAAAAATTAACTTTCTTCCAACTTCTTTAATTAAAGTTAAGGCTTCAACTATGACTTCAACCAATGCTAGAGTCATACTTGAAATCTTTAACACTTGCCACTAATCTTATTTATAGAATTTTAACTCTTCTTGGAACCATTGTTTGGAACAAAATTTTGTTTAAATTTAAAGATTAAAGATAACAAGAAACAAACTTTGTTTTAAAAAAAACAAACAAACTTTGTTTAAAAAAAACAAGCTTTAGTTTTCCAAATAGATAGCATTAATTAGTTTTATTAAAAAAGTATAAAATTAATTGACAAAAGGTATAATTGACAAATCGTATTCTTAAAATACAAAAAAGACAGTTAAATAGGAACAAAAAATTGACCCTAAAAAGACACTTAAAAAGGAACGGAGGGAGTAATATTTAAAAAAAAAACACTTGATTTCATCTTAGATTTCAAAAATACCCATAAAAGATAAGGATTCCATATCATAAAATTAATTTAACATATGATTTGAGATTGATTGAGTGTATACAAAGTTTAATACATCAAAATCATTCTCTTATTTTATTGAACAAAATTAATATTGTTTATATTAAAAATATTAACATCTTTAACATATATATACTATATTTTCACAATATGAAAATTTCCAGAGAACAATAATATACGTATAGTTTTTTTTAATAAGAATGCATACAAATACTTTCAATATAAAATATTAATACTTTTTAATATCATATTATTCATTTTAAACTATATTTTTATTTTTAATAATTTATCTAATATATTATAAGTCTAGTCCATCTAAATAATATACTTCTTGATGGAAATTCCCAAACTACAATTAATAGGTGTTACATCTTATTCTTTAAAAAAAAAGGTGTTATATCTTATGTTGAATGTTATATATATATATACCTGAACAAAAACTTTGGCGTTACAAGGACCGGTAAAAATTACTTTCGACACCATAAATGTTTTTCCTGCTGGTATAACTAGTGTTGACATCCCTGCTGCTTTACACGCACCGTTAAATGCACTAACAAATGCCTACAATTTAACACATGCATACAATTAAAAAAGGGCCACCCAATTAGTCATAATCTATCAAACCATAAACTTCTTATAAAGATACAAAATTAAAAAATTAAATAATATAAGAGAAAAGTTTATCATGAAAAGTATAGATATTAATTAAAATTATTAAGAAAAAGTTTATAGAAATATATACTTGTGAATCATCAGTTTTGCCATCACCATGTGCACCATATTGCATCACATTATAAATAGTGTTTGTGGTTCCACCATTTAGTCTCGTACACAGACAAGGTAAAATAAAACTAAGAATCAAAACAAAAGTGAGGAACCCTTGCATTTTGACTAGATAAATGATTAAAAAAGAGGAAGATTAAGTGTTACTATGAGTCTATGATGATTTGTGAAGAGTGGTGTGGGGTTTATATAGAAAATTACATGGAAGATATTTTTTTTTGTCAAGACATGGAAGATATTTTATTAAAAATATAAGAGACTAGGAAAAAACATTTGACCAGAAAAATATAAAAAAAAATAGGCTCTAGAAGTAATAATATTATTTTATAATCCAAATAAATGTATTAAAAAATCATTCAACATAAAATAAAAAATACAATAAAACAGATACAAAGAACATAGAAAAACCAACTGAAAACTAAGAGGTGAAAAAACCAATACTTGCAAGGGTTAGTCCACGAAAGGTTCAAATCAAAAGACAAATTCAAATTCATAGCCTTTAACCGCCATCTTGCTAACAATTTAATTTTGTTGCGCAATTGCTAAAGAGACAATTCTTTGTTACTAAAAACCCATGAATTTCTCTATTTTAAAAGAACTCAGATACAAGCCAACTAGATTACTTGAAAACAATTTTGAATGTCTTTACTACACAAACGAGAATCACAAAATTGGAGAGAATGCATGCATACATTATTCATAAGAACACAAGAAATCCCCAACCACTTAAGAATACAAGTTTACATATGACCGAAAAATTCGCAGCTAAAGAAAACTACGATGAATACTTTCTTCTTTCCCACATCCATCATCCATATGAGCAACCAAAGAATTAGAGAATAAAATATCTTGAGTCGCAAAATTATCACGTTTAATGGCAAAAAGAGAAACTTTTAATGATAATGCCTTATTCAAAGATCTCCTTTTAGATCCAACAGTGCAAGACACTTAACTTGAGTCAACAACTAGTAAACTCCTTTGAAAAAATGGCTATCATGTTTCCATACTCGTTAATCAGCTACATTATCCATTAAAAAATATTATTGAACCGTCAATATCTTCCTAAGGACCTAGAAGAATCTTATAAGGGTCCAACCTACTAAGATCTAGCGTAGGGTGAAAATGTAGAGTTTGCACCTTAGCACACTCAAAATCTCCATCGAAAGTTTCCGCCAATGCCATCTTTCCATTTTTCACATCAGTATGAGCTTGGGCAATGTCCTCCTCGAACTTGGCCTCCTTTAGCTCGTCCCTTTCCTAAATAAATGAGACCTTCTCCTCTGTCAAATTTGTCACCTACTTCTCATCTTTATTCTTCGCATCAATGGCGTCATACGACCTTTCTCAATAGCAGTTGCCTTATGCTTAAACATCTCCACATCTTTTGAAGAATCTTTGTACTTCTCCTCTAGAGCCTCACGCTTTCTTTCCATGGCATGCACCAACAACAAAGATCAAAGCTCAAATATCTATGGTAGAGAAAGGCATGTTTTCCTCCATGTATTTTTGGTAATCAAAATTTCACCGCCTCGTCCAATTCAGTGACTCTATCACTTTCCTCAACTTTCCTAGTATCAGCTTGCCCAGTCTTCATTTTCTTCCGTTTTGGCGAGTAAAAATATTAGGACGTCAGACATAGCTACCCAATAAAAAGGATTCATAAAAGGTGCTACAACGTCATGCAAAATGCGCAAATCTCGCCAATGGATGTGTAAAATGAAAGCTTTGCCCATACTCCAAATATCCAAACCAACGTCATAATTAATCACTTTACCTTGTCCCAAGACTCGTGCTTGGAGGGCTGTTGACCGACAATATGTAATTAAGGGCACAAATTCCCTCCGTAAGAGCCCAAACTACCTTGGGCGTGTCCTCCTAAGGGCACTACCTCAATAGGCGTCTAGAAGCTTCTAGAATGCTCCAAAGCATCCGAAAATCAATGTATAATCAAGTATTAATAGATCCATTAACATGCACCCTAGGGGGCTTTGAAGCACAACGTAACCACCCTAGAGGGACTCTGAAAGCTCCAACGAGAGCATCCAAATGAATGTCTCAAAAATATAAACAAGCACAATGTAATAATTTTTAAGAAACGTCAATTAATCACTTTGCCTTGTCCCAAGACTCGTGCTTGGGGGGGCTGTGGACCGTCAATATCTTCCTAAGGACCCAGAAGTCCTCCTAAAGGGTCTAAGGACCCTCAAAGAGGCCTCAACGTCCATTTAAAAGGCTCTAAGGCCCAGGGCGCGCCCTCCCCAGGGTGCCGCCTCAGTCAACTTCTAGAAGCCTCTAGTGTTTGACATAAAGACCTAAGTACTCTCTTTCCTTACTGCTTAAGTCACGAAAGATCAGGCCCATAGAGGGCTATAAATACCACCCTTAAGAGCCTTCTCAAGGCATGATCAATACAAGACTAAAACCTAATACAATTATTGTACTTTTGCAAGTACAATTATCCAAAAAAAGAGCAACATTCAACAACTTTCTCCTCTGCCACCTCCAACCACCGCCATCAACTCCCAAACCTAACTTACACATACCCGCAAATGAAACATATCTTTCACCATATAACTCAAAGTCTTCTAAATCTAGAACACAAATATTCTTCCTATTACAGACAACTCTCAAAAGACTAGATGATAAGTGTTAGAAAGTGATATATTTTATGTGTTATTTTAGGCACTATAATTCCTTGTTTTGCAAGTTATCTAAGGAAAAGCTACAATTTGATGAATAAATGCCAATTATGCTTTATGTGCCTTACTCTACCAAATTGTGCAGGAAATTACAAGCAAGGACCAAAGAAATCATAAAAAATGCAAAGATCAACCCGCCACAGCGAAAATGGCATAAAGTCCCAGTTTTCCACGCCCTCAACATGCCAAGAGCGAGCCAGCAGCGAGCAAGCTCGCCACAACAAGTCCAAAGCGAGCAAAAAGCGAGAAAACTCCAGAAAGCTCTGATTTTTGAAGGCCAACTCGCCATAACGAGGTGAACTCGCCACAACGAGTTAAGGCAGCTTAAGAGAAGGCAATGTGGCAGCATTCCTATGGTGCAGCAAAGCAACTCGCTAAGCGAGTTGTCACTTTTTAGACTCCTATAAATAGCTTTTTCTCTCATTTTTTGAAAATAAGCTGATATTTTAGTGTGAGAGAGATAGAGCATTTTAGAGAGAGAGACACAAAGCAAGAGTCATTGAAGTGGATTTTCACAAGATTTGTAGAGAAATCAAGAATTTTGTCTTGAATCTTCATCTTTTTTGTAGCTAAATCTACCCTTTTGGGATTAGAGGTACTTAATCAAGCAATATGTAATCTTTTTTATCCTTAAATATATGGTTGTAGCAATTTTTACTTGATATTGATATTATTCTTGTGTTTTATGTTTTATGTATAATTTGAAATGATATTGAAAGATACTTTTGAATCTAGGGTTAGAATAATCTTCTATAAAAACTTTTATTCTAGACATAGGGTTTAGGTTTTGATAATTACTTTAAATATCAAGAACTTAATTCTATTGGATCGTTTAATAGATTGAGAAATCGTCGATTAAACGATACAATTGAAATCACAACATTATTTAGACATGAATGATGTTGTCGAGTGATACGTGATAATATCAATTAAAAACTAGAATCTGTTTTTTGTGATCATGAGAATACATATGTAACACTTGGTTGACGAACTCTAACCCTAATTGTTATTTGCCCTATCTCATCTCTATTTTATTTAATGTAAATTACTTAGATTAGTTTTTAAACAAACAAACATTTAAACCATAAACTTAAGATGATAATTGATGTTGAACAGTTTATGATATGCACTAGTCCATGTGAAGATGATACTAAATACTTACATGTTGATAAAAATAGGATGTACAAAAGTCTTACATCACTAGACACCTTAATACAATCTCCCAAAACTCGACCATATTGAAAACCAATATTTAGTAACAAGCACCTCAATTCACAAACCCTCTAATTCACATACACCCTCCTACAACATTTTTCTAACAAATTTAAATTAAACCACCCTCAACCTACGAACCCGTAGCCTCCTGTCTGTCTCCCTATCAAGACACAAATTTTCTCAATTTCATCCAATGAATTTTACGAGCAATATCACTCCAACCTACTAATAAAAATATTAAATATTTAAAATGTTATTATTGTTATCATTACTATTATATCATATTATTACTATTATTATTAGTATTAAAATAATTTCAATAAGAAACTTGACCCATATTCTCTCTTCATTTGTTTTTTTTGATAGAAATTGTCCCCTGTTTAATGCTGGATATGAAAAATTCCGTTTCATATCTGCTTTTATACTTTAGTTTTCAATAATTTTTTTTTGTACAATGAAGCTAATAATGTTTTTGAATCTAGGGCCTCTTGTATGCTACCATAACCCTTCACCAGATCAATCTTAATTAGTGGTTTATATTTCAATCAATATAACCTTATATTTGGCAAATTTTCTATAATTTCAAAAGAGAAATAACTATGAAAAATAACAATGGTTGTAATTTTTGACACCATTGAATTTAGGTGCGTTGGTTTTGATATTTTTTTTTGAAACACGTTGGTTTTGAATTTAAAATTTAGTTATTCAAAGATAAAATTATATACGTGGTTCGATTTAATTTTAGATGACTAGTTTAGAAAATACGATATAATTTAATGTTTTAATTTGGATTTGGTTTTGGATATCCAAATTATAATATTTGTTTATTTTTATTAATGATGATACTATTAAAAATGGTAAAATAATACGTTTGATGAAAAATACAACATATAATTCATTAAAAATTAATATTATTGAATGATAATGATCGATTATGTGAAATAGTAATTCTACAAAAAAAAACATGTGAAATAATAAAAGAAAAAGATATTAACCTACACTAATAAGTAGTATTAAGTTTTTTTCTTAATCAACAAATAACATATTAACACAATCTATCATATCAATATAATAAAATAAATAAAATTTTCATTAAAATAATTTTAAATTACATGTGCGTGGTTTGGTTCGGTTTTGTTTAATTTTGAAAAATCAATCCAGTTTACAGTTTACAGTTTTAATTTGAATCGATTTTGATTTAAACACTTGTAATGAAAACTAATAGGTAATTTGAAGTGACCTTAAGTCTTTTTTAACACTACAATCATCAATTTAAAGAAAAAACCAATGCAATAATGGTGTAGCTGAAATAACAATTACTTGTTTTTTTATATTTTTTTTTTTTAAGAAATTTGTTTTTTCTAAAATTAAACATAGAAGTCACTTTATCCTTCATCTGTATAAAACAATTGGATTGGATAACAAAGAAAAGAGATTATAACATCACATCACAGTATAATAAACTTGTTAAACATTGCAATTAATTTCGTGAGTTTTTTTTTTCTTTTTGGTTAAAAGTAATTTGGTCAATTTTTTATTTTTTTTTCTAATAAAATTTTAAGATGAAGGATGGCGTGGTACCACATTACGGTCCAAGCCGGAGAACAACTTCATCATCTTCATAAAATTTCCGATACACCTTTTTTGGAACTTTTCACATGGGAATTTTCTCTCTTCTTCCTTATCTATCACAATGGTTGGATAATTAACTTTCAAAATCTTTTTAGGAACTGCTTGACAAAAATCTCATCCTTCAATAGACCCATTTTCATCCAAAGGATAAAAATTATATTTGTTATCAAACACAATGTCACAATCACATCGTTTAGATTTGGACTGAAAATCACACCAATAAATTTAGATGCGTGGAGAAAAGAAAAGTAGTAACAAATATCAAAGTAACCTCAAGCAACATCAACAATAACAAATCTAGATCCAATCTAGGAATCAAGTGAAAAACACAAAAACCACAAGCAAAAGATAAAGAGAGAAAAGAAACAAACACACCACAAAATGTCTATCCCAATTCGGTCCAAATTGACTTACTTGGAGGAGAGATTGATCTCTCCAATTCACTATTAGCAAGTTCTTTACAAATAGATATAAAAGAGTTACAACTTACAAGAAATTAGCTTCAACAAGCTCACAAAGAACAAACCATAATTTCTATCCTTTTTCCAATCTCTTAAATGAACAAGACACTCAATGATTTTCACTCGGCCAAAGTATTTACAAATGTTTCCCAACCCAAAAGAAACTCTCAAGAGAATCCTCACCAATGACCATCAACCCTAAAGTTATTTCCTTTGATTTCTCAAGTTTCTCTCTCTTGAAGCTCTATCTCAAAAACGAACATTGAGGCCTTGAATAGTACTCATGTACTGTCAAAATCATATAACGATTTGTCAAAATTGCGCCACGATAAAACTCGTACACATACAATACTACATCTTAATCTAAAAAATCATGTCATGATTTGTCTTCGAGTGGCTTTCTCCCATTCTACCTCAAAAATCTCACGATTCTCAACTCCGAATTACTCAATTTTGAGTCAATTCTACATTTAGCATCAAAGAGTGAGTTACCAAAGAAAAATACAAAAAATAACACATAAAAATATTACAAAACACTCATAAACAAAATAGAGAAAGACAAAAGCTTTGGTGCATTGTATTATTATAATATTAAAACGGGGCAAACGGTTCTATTAAAACGGGGCAAACGGTTCTATGGTTTTGCTATATGAGAAATTCTAATATGGTCACATGACCAAATAAAAAGTGTTTGGTCACACACATAAAGAAATATTTTTTTAATAATAAGAAGGAAATTGATAAAAAAATAATTAAATATTTTAAGGACCATCTTTTTATGTGTGTGTGTACAAACACTTTTGATTTGGTCTTGTGACCATGGAAGAATTCCTCTTGCTATAGCATTGGCAAATTTCTCTTTCTTTCTGTGCATATATGACATGTTTGCATATTTCAATGTAATAAAATGGACTATGGGTAGTATCTTCTATATAGAGTAGAAGCCATAGTAATCTTTTTGTTGAATCATGCACTCCTTAATCAAAAAGAGCAAGCTAGCTACACTCCAAAAATTCAGCTCTCTTTTGCATCTTTTTATTTTTCTTTCTCAAACCCTAGATAATACAAAACCAAGCTCCCTCAATAATGACTCTTCCACAAGAACATCATGTCACTAACCAAAAAAGGTTTCTTAGAGTCGTTTACATCTCAATGCTAATACTTTTGGTACTTCTAGCTTTTGCTGATGTGGAGATAATACCAAATGTTACTATGCATAATTGTTGTGAAACACCTTCTTTTCATGAGAATATCACTTTTTGTTATACTTTCACTTTTACTTGTGCTAATCCTTTACACCACATTACAACCTCATGTGAGTGATAGTATAGTGGAAATTGTGGTGACAATGGTATATTCATGTCCTTTGTCTGTCTTCTTAGTGCATGTGATATCTACGCTCACTGTAATAATTACTTGCATCATATGGTCTATTGCTACCTTTATTGTTGTTGTTTTGAGATGGAAGGAAATTGTTATTCAGATGAAAGCCATACGGACTGCTGTGACAAACGGAGTGTTAGTTGATGGGAGAAACAAATATGCTTCTTCAAGACCTTGTGGATACACAAGTTTTTAATACAGTTTTCTAGTTAATGTTGGTTTATGAGTAAAAAAAAAAGTTAATGTTGTTTTAGTCAATGGTAGAAACTAAAGCTGGATATGCTTCAAGAACTTGTGGACACATGAGTTTTAGATTAGTTTTCTAGTTGATGTTTTTTAGTTAGGGTCAAAAAAAGTTAATGTTAGTTTAAGGAAGCATTATGTGTTTGTGTTTGTCATTTCTTATATTAATTTGTTTGTTTCAAGTTTATCAAATTTATTTTTAGGAATAACATTTTTTGGAACATAAAGACAAGAATTTTATTCTAAGGTATATAGAAAAAAGATGTTTGTTTAACATTATAATATTCCCGAAAACCATAAAAATAGGGATTATAATATATAATTACATATGAAATTTTTCTCATCTTCATCGGAACTTTATTCCCACCCTTTTCTTTGAGAAAAAATTTCTATTCTCAAGAATGTTTTATACCCGAAAATAAAATTTAGTAAACTTGTAACAAACATAGACATGCATATTTCTATCTTTTTATTCCTGGGAATGTATGAATTTTACCTTTCAACTTTTTCTGTATTATATTATCTCTTATCTTTTTTCTTATGTGTTAACTATCTTTTATCTTTTAGTATATAACAACTAATGTAGTGCATGTGATGATTTTATATTTTACTAGTATTAACTAGTAAATTGTTTTTAAGAACAACAATGCTATTTGTCCCAAAGCTTTTTATCACGAACTTCTCGAAAACTAGTGTTGAACCAATCACATCTCATGCTGGTTGGCAAAAACAGGATAGTGGAGTTTAAATTGTATAATGCTACAAAGCCTTCGTGAAAATGTCGCTACATCATTTCTCGCTATCTTCAGCATTTCCCTTTTAAGAATTTGTTTCAAGAAATTGTTTTTTGGTGCATTTTTAGAAACATTTTTGTTTTATTAAACAGATATCAAGAATATTCCCATGAGTTTAGTTTAGTTGGTAATTACAATGCATAATATATACAACATCTAAGGTTCGAACTTCGGACACCACCAAAAAAAGATATTAAGACTGATATTTAATGTGAATACTGAAAGTATTTTTAATGTGAATTTTAAAGATAATAATTGATTCGGACCATTACTGACCACATGTCCCAACATTGACAACGTAGGTTGAATATTATTCAACTGTGCATAAATCGAACATGGTAGCACTAGGTCGACCCTCTGAATCCTTGGTCAGGTTACCCTACTGGGCTAGATTAAAAATATTGAATTAAATTTGCACATGTGAAATTAAAAAAAAAATTATTTGTTGAAGATGGTAACAACTATAAAAATTAAACTTTTTCAAACAGTTTCAAATATTAAAAAAAAACGTGTTGAGTAATTGTTTAAAAATTAAGATGTTTAAATATTACGATTTCGACATTAAAATATTTGTAATTTCATAGACTTATCAGAGAGAATCCTATAAAGTTAAGATGCCCTTATTGGTTTTATTGCGGCTACTCATTGGACTACGAGATTGTTAGCAAAGTTTCGTAGCATTTCGAATAAGTCTCGATTTTTATTTTTTGACTGAAACGCGCAAAATGGGAGCTAGCCAGCGTTAGTTAACTGCAGCCGGGGGCAATTATGGAATTTCCATGTATTTTTAGGAACTCATTGAAGACAAAAAAGCAATTTTCAATTATTTAAGTCAACTTGGTTGAAATCCATTGCAATTGCAGTCAGTCATAGGTTGAAACCCTAACGCCAGAGAGAATCTCCCTTCTTTCGTTGAATTCAATCCAATCAACAAAGAAACTTAACAATATATATGGCACCAACAAGAGACATGATCAGCAATTTACTGGATGAATTAATTCATCAGATCCTCTCCTTTTTGCCCTCCTCACAAATAGCCCTAACAAGCCTTCTCTCAAAGAGATGGAATCGACTCTGATTAACAATGCCAAAAGCAGACATAATCAGCGCTTTACCCGTCGAACTACTATGTCACATCCTCTCTCTTTTGCCCACAAAACAAATCTTTGCAACATCCTGTCTCTCAAAACGCTGGAGAGGACTCTATCAAAGAATTCTTGATATCAACTTGGACGACACTGAGGATGATCGAGACCAAGACGCCTATTTTGATTATACCGACATCGCCAACGCCCTTATATGTTCTAGAGACCAACCCCTTAGAACTTTAACTCTTTTGTCTGCGTCTCCCTTTGTCAACTCTTCTTCGTTAAGAGGTTGGCTTGGCGAAGCAATCAATAGAAAAGTTGAACATGTCAATCTCACTTTTTTGCAGCATTCTCCCACTGCCCCCCATTTACTTGTATGAGAAGATTCTAATTTGTTCAACTCTTGTTGTTTTGAACTTGAATGGGAATGGGGTCTTAACTATTGACTATGTTCATAACTCTCTTACTAATTTGCCCAACCTCAAAAAACTCCATTTCACAAGGGTTCATTTTCTAAAGCTTCAATTTCTTATTAAGATTCTCTCTGTGTGTCCGCTTCTTGAGGATTTACTCATCAAAAATGTTACAGCTGATTATCATAATGCTGCTGCTGCAGATATGTTAAAACCCTTCCCCAATTTGCTCAAAGCCCACATCTCTGACTCTTCTTCCTCCATTTCTTCTTGTTTTCCATTGAACTTGTTTTACAATGTGGAGTTTCTTCGCACACAAGTCACACTACAACATCAAGACACTACTCAATTTCTCAATTTAACTCATATGGAGCTTACCATTGTGGACGACGAATATTCTTCTTCTTCTTCTTGGGATTGGTTAAACAAATTCGTCTCCGCCTGCCCCTCTCTTCACACTCTTTTAATTCATTATAAGTATCGTTAGTTTGTTAACTTTTATAGCACCATTCATTTTATCTTTGGTTTCCGCCTCAGATGTGTGATTTTTCTTTTATTTTATTTAATTGTTGTCACTTCGGAGGCTGCTGTGGCGAAGAAGTGGTGATATGCATCCGCAGTTTGTCCCCCAAATGCAATGCCTTTCATCACAACTACAAGCTTTCTCTTTTGCAAATTATGGAGCCGAGGAAATGTGAGCTTCAATTCACATAAATAGATGGCACCTCTCAAATCCCACCCGAAGATTATCAAAGAATTACACTTCTCTCAAAGGGGGTTCTGTTCTAAGCCAACTTCATTTTCTCAATGATGTACAACTACAAATCTGAATTTTCGCTGCTTTTATTTATTGGTTTTAGCTGTTGCTTCGGATGAATGATTCTAGCATGCTACTCGGAAAATGATGTATCGCGACTCTTAACTATAGTCATTTTGAAATTACATTTTTCATGATTGTTGAGTTGTGTTGTTTAGCTTGTTTTCTATATGACAGTGCTGCTCATGTTTGTAGCTACAAAGTTAACTTAACAACCTCGATTTTGCTTCATTCTTTAAAAAAAAAAAAACTAAATTTGCTTCATAGTCACAAGCATAGATTTTTTTCAATGTTTTTAGGTATGTTTTCGATTTACATTAATGATATTTTAAACACAAAAGTTACAATAATTCAAAAATTGAAACATACAATAATAAAACTTAGGTCAATTGCCAACATACTATTCTACTCATTTGCTTGTTATTTCCAGCATTGGCAAACTTCACTTTCACACTCATTACACAATACAAGCTTCTTCAATATTGAGAATGACCCAATATTAACTTTTTGTTCAACCACTCTCGCCTTACACGAAAAGAGGCTGCAACCTATGAGCCAATATACTATTCTATTTGTTATTTCTCGAATATAACTTAATAGAGCGGGTCTCACTAACAAGGGTCATATGAACACTTGTTAAAAATTTGAAAATGGAAACAATTGATAACTTTCGTGTAAAAAATTTATTTTTTAGATGTTTTAATGTGTTGAATACACAATTCCTAAAAATAACATTTATATTTTAAATATCTTATCAAGTGTCTTAAGGGCACTTGTTAGCATTTTTCTTAGAGAAATAATTATATTGATGCAAAATAAAACCATTGCTTAAGAAGATAATTATGAACATATCCGAGTGAATAGCCACCTTGTATGTTCTACGACATGTGTTAAATACTTCGGCCGAGTGAATAGCCACCTTGCATGTTCTACAACATGTGTTAAATACTTCGGCATAAAGACCATGGGTCGCAATTCTGACCACGAACACCACACTTATTCATCTTAAAAACTGAATGTTTAGAATCCATATCGATTAATTAAATATTTAATTAGTTATCCAATTAAAAATTGAAATACCCTTATTACTTATTCTTGATCACTAATTATAATCAATTAGCTTAATAACAAGATATTCTGAATGAAGCCTTCTAACTCCTCCCAAAACTTTACTTTTAGGCATTCTTCTATCCCTACCCAAGGCGCGTAAGCTCTAATTACATTAAAGGTGTCTTGTTCCACTACAAACTTTAGGGCTATAGTCCGATTTTCGATCCTTTTAACATCCATAATATCTTTCTTCCAATCTTTATCCACAATGATGCCTACCCATTTATCAATCTAACTTTACCAGTGTACCAAAGCTTAAATCCTAAAGTGTCTAACTCTTTTGCCTTTTTCCCCACCCACTTAGTTTCTTGTAGGCACATAAAATTAATCCTCCTCCTAGTCATCCTAGTCATAGTGTCTACTACTTCCATAAATTTTTCTGTAAGAGTGTCTATATTCTATGTTCCAAAACGAATTCTATTCTCATGAACTAGCTTCTTTACCCGCACCCGTTCAGAAAGATGTGGGAACCCTTGTTTATTTTTCACTGCATCTAGGTGACGATGCAACGACCCTTGCTCATTTCACACCGTATTGGAGCTATACAACAGTTGCTTTCGTGCAACAACCTAGCATTCAGACTATTTCGTATTTGGTGAATGTCACAGAGATTCGACAAAGTTTTGAGTTGGCTGTCGAGGTCGATATTGTTTATATCTCTTTTATTTTCTTGATTGTCAATTGCAACGAGAAGTCAAATAGTAAAAATTGGTCGATCGTAGAAGATAGCATCGTGGGTGGAGGAGAGATTGATTAGTTTACATCTTAAAGAAGTTTTCAAGGATTGTATTCTTTCATTTGTAGATGCCAATGTGAGAGATATGAGGGTGGAGTCGAGTTCTTGAGGGATTGTGAAAGAAACATCATTAAGAACTCATATTCAAATGATAAGGGTGAAAATTGATTCTTGAAAACCCCAGTTTAATAAAAAGCATTGTTGCAATGTTGTAGAGTCCGGTGTGTCTTCGTAGGAATTGGACAGAACTTGATGTCTATCGTATCTATTTCTTTCACCTTGTAATATACTATTTATTTCATTTGAAACATGAAACCATAAGCTGAGGTTATTTGATGATGATAAATTTCAACAGAGGACAACTAATTGAAAGCCGTAAACACAAATTTAAATTGATGATGATGATGATAAAAATAATAACATGTAGTATATAAGAAACAAAGGATAAACCAAACAAACAATGGTGCATGGAGAATATTTATTATTTGTTTGACAACAGTTTAGCTTATCAAATTCACATAACACCTCTGATTTCTATGGCGCAGCAAGATAGACGCATCTGGAAACTTGAGAAAACAGAATCTATTCCGTTCGTAGCACATACAGAAGCATCATGGAAAAGGATGTAAATTCTCATCAGCGCCGGATTGATGGTTAATTGGTAGCAAATTTTGCGCAACAAAATACCTCCACGGATTTAGAACTTTCTTTGGTGAGTTGCTTGCGGATTTCTTCCAACAAGGGTTCGACTGCAGGCTAAGGGAGTCAATTGTACCCAGTAGTGTCCGTTCTGCAATGACCACGAAGACAGCCTGCACGCATTATTTCTATGTAGCAAAAGCACCCAATGTTGGCAGGGGCTGGTTCTTTGGCAAGACATAGCTTTTGCAATTTTGAATCCAGGTGATATCTCCTCTATTATTTTTGCAATTCTGCATCGTTTAGAGCCCTCATAACAGCCAATCTTTAGCACTCTGATGTGGATCATTTGAAAAAATAGAAATAATATGGTATGATACCTCAGACAAGTGTCAGGTTATCTGTGATAGAGCCACACTGTTGTTTTCAAGTTGGAAGAATGCTCAGGAGGTAAAACAAACATCAAGTGTATCTCATGCGGTCAGGCAGGTTGAGAAATGGGTTAAACAATCTCAGGCAGGAACAAGTGTAATGTTGACGCTTCCTTTCTGAAGCTCTGGATAGAGTGGGCTAAGAATCTATATCAGAGATGAAGAAGAAGCTTTTGTGTTGGCCGGACCGAATGAATATTGATATTGATGTTGATCTCCTCTTCCTGATATGAGAAGCAGATCGGTGTATCGGAATATAATGAAATAATTAGTAAATGTGCTTATATGCTTTGTACCAATCTTATGAACTCAAATGTTAAATTCATTAGGAGAAAAGCAAACCAAACTGCTTATGGATTAGCTAGGGTGGCTCCTACGGAAACTAGTTTCCATATTTATTCTCACATCCCAACATGTATTGAATCTATTATCACAATCAAGCTTATTCTTGTCAAAAAAAGAAACAAAGGATGGGAACGAGGTAGATCCTCCAAAACACTTCTCGCAGTCTTGAGTCTGAGAGTGCGTCTGAGGGATGGGAGCCATGCTACCTCCCTCGTTATGAGAAATTGATTTCTGACAATTATTTTATTATTAAGGAATTTCTTTTTTTATTTATTATTTTTCTCATTTTTCGCCACATATTTCTTTCCTCCAAACACAAAGTTTTAAAGAAGACGATTAAGATGTTTTTAACCCCACCAACTGATGAGTAAGACGCTCGACTTAACCATTCATGTTGGTGAAAGTCATATCAGGTCGTCTCATGTTGTTGATCAGGTACCACACATATATTAGACAGATAACAATGAGAAAGGTATAAATTAAGGAAGATTCAAAAACCGCAGCTTGAAAATCCTCACTCTCACTCCCAATGTCTCCAAAACCAGAAGAAGTTGTGAGATTAAGGAACAAATTATTCCTAAGCTTTTTGATATGGCAATCAATACCCTCAACTATCATCTTCCTTCTC
>Ga0315914_1002784_pt1 | contig 26695 bp, 18 predicted proteins | sample MpolenodulesMG_FD_203920 | JGI IMG/M metagenome (GOLD analysis project Ga0315914, IMG submission 203920) | Medicago polymorpha root nodule microbial communities from Los Angeles, California, United States - elongated nodules | ecosystem: Host-associated > Plants > Roots > Nodule | place: USA...
TGAAGTCTGTCTGTTAACTTAATCATTCCAAGTTAACAACTTGAGAATAACTTTTAAGTGACAGGATTATTTTTAAAGGGTCACAATTCAAACCCCCCCTTCCTTGTGACTATTTTATCTACTTCACCATCCTCTTGTATTCCATACTTCTTGATCACCTCAAATATGGGGTTGTTTCAATCTTCTTGAGCTCTTAAGGATCATGTTAACCTATGTCCTTAATGAATTATATAATTCGAAAAAAATTAAATAAATGGGTAGAATGAGAAAAAGAAATTGAAAAATAAAATAAAATAAAAAATCACACACACACGTTTTGCACGGCTGAACTGGCCAAAAGACATCACAACAGACAGAGAAACTCATACATGTGATCTCTCTCTCTCTCTCTCTCTCTCTGTAGGATCTGTTACACTTCATTCCTTCGATCCCATTCCTTTGGGTTTAGATCTCTCTCACTCTCTCAACCATGTTCATCTTTGATTGGTTCTATGGCATTCTTGCATCCCTTGGTCTCTGGCAAAAAGAAGCCAAGATTCTCTTCCTTGGTCTTGATAATGCCGGAAAAACTACCCTTCTTCATATGCTCAAAGATGAGGTTATTTTATCCTTTTTTCTTTGACCCTTTTGATTCAAAATTCGATTTTTTGAATAAAGATTTGATTTTTTATATTTTTATTGCAGAGATTAGTTCAACATCAACCGACCCAACATCCTACTTCGGAGGAATTGAGTATTGGGAAGATCAAGTTTAAAGCTTTTGATTTGGGTGGTCATCAAATTGCTCGTAGAGTTTGGAAAGATTATTATGCTAAGGTTGAATTTCTTGATTATCAAATTTTTGGATTCTTCATGTGATTTTGAGGGGTTGGTTAATTTGTTTTAACTTGATTATGTAGTGCATGGTTTTGATGATTTACTTTTGTTAGTGTCTTTGTGCTGATTTGGTTTTCAGTTGCATGGATCTGTTGATAGGTTCTTCTTGGTTTGTTAGTACCTATCTGTTAATTTGTTTGTGTCTATTCCTTGGCAAGGTTATGATCTAGGTGTGTCCTGTGTCTGACACGTGTTAATGTCCGACACCTAACTGACACATGTCGTTACATTCAACACTTTGATTTTTTTTAAATTACTACCGATGTCTATATGTCAGTGTCAATGTCATGTCAAGTATTTGTGCTTCATTGGTTATGAGTTTGTTAAGATGTTCAAAATTCAGTTATTTTGTAGCTTCTTTAGGCACTTAATTGGATGTTTTTCCGTTCAAATTGCATTTGTAAAACAATTATATTGTTTGGTTAATTTGTTTCTACTTGATTAGGTAGTGCGTGGTTGTTTTAAGTGATTTTTATTGTTTTTGTTAGTGCTGCTTTGCTTCTCAGTTGGATGGATCTCTTGATAGGTTCTTGGTCTTTGTAACATTTTTATTGTCTCGTATTTTAGACTCTATTGATTGACAAAGTTACTATGATGTAGTGTCACGTGTCCGACACCGACACATGCAGTTACATTTAACACTTTCATTCTCCTGAATTGGTGTCAATGTGTCAGTGTCATGTCCGTGATTTTGGTTATGATTATGATGCATTGGCTACGATGTTCAAAAACTTAGCTATTCTGTAGCTTCTTTAGGCACTTAATTGAATGTCTTTTCATCCAAATACCACTTCTGTAACAAATATATTGTTTGATTATGTTATGACTTTCTGCCCATGCTGGCTAGTTAATTAGTAGTTTCACTCCGACACTTTATATTGAACGTGTGTCCGGTGTCCGACAGTATCAGTACATTTGATTACATTCAACTAGTTCATTTTCTCACATTATTACTGGCGATGTCAACGCTTGAGCGTTGTGTTTGTGTCTATGTAAGTGCTTCATAGGTGTTACTTCTTGTTGTATGAGGTGCTGGATTTTCATATGCGGCGATCTTTTGTTGCAGTTGCTATAAATATTTGAAATTTTCATTCTAAAATTGTTAGATTCTGACTTTGAGCAACATTTTATGACTCATTCTTCTTGGTAATAATTTACACAACGCAAGTGCTCACTCATCACTAAGTTTATGCCTTCATAATCCCAGATAAAGCTCTTTGTATTTATCTGATTCATGGGAGGCAAAAAGTTACTGGAAGGTTCGCTGATAGCACCCCTTTAAACCATTCAGGAGGTGTTTACTAGTTGCCTTCCACACATGTAGTGTTTTCCTTTTACAAGAATTTGAGAGAAAGAACATACAGAAGGGTGGGAGAACAAATAACTGATACTTTGATTATATCTGTATAAAAGGATTCAAGACTTTCTAAAAAAATTGATCATCCCATTTAAGCACTAGAAGACATACCCTTGAATTGATTGATATATGGCCTGTTTTGATCCGACGTATTTGAGCTAACATAAGCACTTTTGCGACTGTTCACGAGAGCTTGTGGAGACAACTTATAACATGTGCTGAAGTTTCTTGCAGCTTATTTCCATGAGCTCTCCAAGATAGTTTATAAAAATAGCTTATAATTTATATGGAAAGAGTTTGACTTTATTGTATTTTTTGTTATAGAAATAAACTTATACTCCCTGTCTCAAAATACTATAACTTCTAGTATATGATAAGCGCTTAATTAAGCCGTTTATCTATACAGGGCCATATTCTTTCACCTTTAGACAAAAGAGATTTCCAATAACAAAAGTTTGAAGTTTTTTTTGATAAATATTGCTTGATATCTATATACATCACCTTTCCATTCATCAATTCAGCTCTATGTTTGACTTGAACAAATTTCTTGTGTCTTTATTTGATACGACTGTATACCAATATACTATAACTTCTAGAGTTGTTGGATATGGCTTTAGAATTCTCACCTATGCTGGTTATCCAGGTGGACGCTGTAGTTTACCTAGTCGATGCTTACGACAAAGAGAGGTTTGCAGAATCTAAAAAGGAGCTTGACGCATTGCTCTCAGACGAGTCCTTAGCAAATGTTCCATTTCTTATTCTAGGAAACAAGATTGACATCCCATATGCAGCTTCAGAAGATGAGCTACGATATCATCTCGGCCTAACCAATTTCACCACAGGCAAAGGCAAGGTCAATCTTACAGACTCCAACGTTCGACCTCTTGAAGTGTTCATGTGCAGCATTGTCCGCAAGATGGGATATGGCGAAGGCTTCCAGTGGCTTTCACAGTATATCAAGTAGAGTTCAATCTGTTTGCTGGTCAACTAGGCACTGTTCTGCAGTTAAATTACAAGTTATTTACCTTTGTTTTTGCTTTTGATTGGATTATTTCGATACAACTGCAGTAATATTACATGATAATAACATTTGTACGTTTAGAGATTATTTTTTTGGGTGGAATTGTCCTTTAAAATACTTGATTCTGTTGTAGGATGGTATGACTTGGCATAAACTTAAATAATTTTGAAGAATCTTAATGCAGTTTTTTTCCTCTTAGATATTAATGGAAGTTTTCTCTTCTTTCAACCTTGTGATCTGACTAGGTTTTATGGTAATGTTAATTTTAATACTTTTATAATGTAAAAAGGCTTTGATATGGTTAAAAGTATGAAGACAGTAAAGGAAATCAAATTCTATTGCAAAAAGAGAGGGACACTTAGGCCCTCCTCTAATCTCTCATTCTTATTATATATGGAAAATTGCTCTTTTCCCTTTTGTTTTTGCTCATTCACCGATCTTAAAATGTCTGCGTGAGTTAACCCATACTAAAAAATGTCAGTGTGAGTTAACTAAAAAAGCCGAATGTGAGTTAACTCACATTAGACATTTTTCAGGGAATGAGCAGTTTTCAAAGGGAAAAGGGCAATTGTCTTATTTATGGCCTATGCCCAACTAATTAATTGGACTGTGGTTTTTTATTTAACTTGGTATGCGACACTTTTTTGTTGTTGTTGCTGTTGATTTATGACTGAGTCTTGAATTATCTTGAAGTTTCTATATAATACATCAACTTATCTGAAAAATTCATCTTTATCAATGACACATGATTTGAATTTGATTTGATAAGCATGGCCTATGATGTGGACCTAATTCAATTGTAACCCCTTTCGTTAGATTGGCTATGACAACTCCATTATTTTGGTTGACAATATTACTAAAAAAAGAATAAAACTAAAAATATTATTACTTTTTTAGGGGAAAAATTATCATTGTATACTCCTTGTCTCATTTTAATTGTCACCTTTGCATTTTTTTCTTAAATTTTAAAATAATTGTCACTTTAAACTAACAATGCAACATTTAAAATACCATTTTTTTAATTAAATTTCATTTCACTTATTTACTCCACTCGCTACAATTAATAATGACGTTTTAGTAAATGATACTATTAATTTTATCATTAAAAATAATCTAATTAATAACTTTATTAAAAAACCGTGCACAACTCAAATGTGACAATTAAAGTGAGACGAGTGAGTAGCCTGGCCCTAGATTCCATGGTTGTGAGGTGAGCACGTGACATGGACTTTGATGGTGCATTAGATTTGTATGGAAATTGATGATTTGGGACAAAAATCAACACAACACACACATATTTTATTTAAAAATGCCATTTGTATTAATGTACTCCCTCTGCCTCATGATAAATGTCACATACAAAATAATTGTCATTTTAGAATATTAATAAACATTTATTATTTTTCACTAATATACTCTTATTTATTGAATTTCATCCCGTTAACTACTTCATTTACTATAGGGTATGTTAGTAAATGATATTATTTTTACTCCATCCATTTTGTATTAGATTTCTCATTTGAGTTTTTACACAATTATTAAAGAAAATGATTAATAATGTTAATTTTAATTGTAAAATGTGTATCGTTTATTAAAATACTCTTATTATTTATAGTTAGTTGAATAGTTATAGATGAATCAAATGCAATTTTTTTAAGGATTCAAATCCAATAAATAAGGGTGTGTTAGTGGAAAAAATAATAAATGTTGTATTGATATCATAAAATAGACAAATAATTTGAGAAAAAGAAAATTATAATAATTTGAGATGAAGAGAGTAGCGTTTAAATCAACTCAACTAGTAACTTTCTTAGGATGTTGCATTAGAATTATGCAAGGAAAGTTAAGGATTTGGGACAAAAACCAAATGGAGGTGTAAAATGGTTGCTCTCATGCCAGCCATAACTAAATGTTTTGCATGTTGGGGGAGAATATTGTGAATTTGGAAACAATTTGGTATTGTAGAACATGATAATAAGAGAATATGAAAAATCGCATGCATAGAAAAGTTGTGAATTTTGTTTTTGCAAATGGAAAAAGGTGGAGTGGAACCATATGTATGTAATCAATTATGCTAGTGTTCCTTTCCAGATATATTTTGTGGAGATATATTAATCACTCATTATAGTGTCAACTTTATCATTACATAAAAGTTTCTACAACAATTATGTCTAATAATCACATCAAAGTAGGCCTTATCATTTAAGTTACATAGTTCATCTTGCACCAGAAACATCCACCAAACATCTTAATTAAGCATGGAAGCTTCAAAATGACCCATTTCAAGATATTAAAGCAATTTGAAAGGGTCATTAGCTCAATTTGCACACTATGGAATTTACAAGATCTACATGCTATACAAAAAAAAAAACACTAGTTTGTTACATTACACAAGTCTAAAGGAATTGGATGCATCCCAAAAACATAAAACCTTTCATAGGAACTTATGATGTCTTTGTTGTTAACATGTCCACATCAGAATTGATGAGTTCTAATTCAAGTTCCAACTGCACAAAGCAATTATGCCAAGTTAATAACCATGTCAAATCATAATAATAAAAATTTAAATAGTTAAGACAATTGAAATACATGGTTAATTACATTTAGTAGATGGTTAATGAATAGAAAAAATGTAACGCAACTCATTAACCATCCACACAACGAAATTAATCACATATTTGAACGGCGATAACCATCCAAATTGCTGTTGTTATTTTTTGTTAAATTTGTGTGTGAAAATATCATTTATCTTATTTTAGTCACCTGTGCTTGACTATGTGCCATTTTCATTCTGCTATACTCTTGTTGTGCTTTCTTAGAACGGAACATGGCTTGTACGCGTACCACAGATCTCTCAACGCGTTCTTCCGCCTGTTTCCTGCCAGTCTTAAAGAAGTCCTCCTCTACATCGCTTTCCTGCTTCTCATCTTTCATGTCTTCGTCCGGATTCACCTCAAGCCCACGGAAACCTTTTCTCTTTAAAAGCCAACGCAGGATTACTTTCTCAAGAATTCCAACAGACCATAGAATCTTACGATATTGCCTACGCACTTGAAAGCCTCTAAATGCAGCCTGCATCGAAAACATAACCAGTCAAGCATTAACAACTTAAAGAGGAAAATTCAGGACAATCAACAAGAACAGAAGTGCAGCTCTTACTTGAATTCTAATAGCCTGGCGTCGCATGTGGAGAAACTCTCTACGCAACTTCCATGAACGGAATCTGTACTGGATCCGAGCAGCGGCTGCCATTGCTTTTCTTGTCTCAAAGTTGCGAAAGGCATGTTGAATTTTCATTGCTGCTACTATCTGGCGTGCTTCCTCCTCTGGACTGATAAATTGAACCGACTGATATCGCAATTTTAGTGAGTGCTCCCTAAACGCTGCTTGTATGCGTGCTGCTGCCTCGGCTGTTGTCCGGTAAGCTGCCAATGTATCCTTTAAGTACACTTGGTCCTCTGTAAGGTTCTCAGCATTTACTGGATCAGTTGTAGTGGTTTGGAGTGAACCACTGATATTTCCAGCTAAGCTCATGTCATTGAACTGCTCAACCAAACACTTTTCTGAAAGATAAGCAGCTAAACCGTCATATCCTTTCATATAAGCAAGATCAGCAGCAGTACAGCCACCAGGGTATTCGGTAGTTGGATCTGTCACCAAATTGGGCTTTGCTCCACAAGACAACAGCGTAGCAACCATTTTCTCCCTATGACAAATTTCAAACAAACAATCAATGATACTTCCGTTCAGGCTCATAACTAGATTAGACCGAAATAAATGCATATAAGAAAGTGTTTCTGCATAAAAAGCCTACAACGCTTAGCTTAATGATAAAATCACATTTGTCATAGTTATGCATGTATCTTTAGGGAAAACAGAAAATGAAAACAACTTGAACAGTGAAGCAATGTCATAAAAATTGGGTAAACCATCAATTTGGTCTCTCAAGTATCACGCTCTCCTGTTTGGTCTCTAAACTATATGAGAATAATAAATAGTCCTTGAACCATATGAAATCCATCAAGTTAGTCTCTAAACTATATGAAATCTATTTCTTTAGTTCCTAGTATCTCTTGTTTAGTATACAACAACATGGAATAATTTGACGGATTTCATATGGTTTACGGACTAACTTGACAAATTTCATATAGTTTAAGGACTAATTATTTTTATATACTTTAGGGACTAAATAGCAGTGAGAGTGATACTTAGGGACAAAATTGATGGGTTACTCTCGGAAAATCATTTAGATCAATGCTGCAACAAATCTGTTTGTTCAAACAAGTGGAGTGGCAGTGTATCATACATTCCATTATATGCTGCCCAATGAAGAGCTGTCCATCCAAGTTTGTCGCGGAAATCCAGCGACAAGCCTGACCACGAAAACAAAGTAATAGCCCAAGTATATCCCAACATTGCACACAAATGAATTACACTTTGGCCTTGTGCATCATACTCAGTAGTCTTACATCCTAAAACAATATGTTCCAAAAGCCATTCCCTGAGTTTGTTTTTCAACGCAATTTCGAACAAGGTATTTTTCGCTTGCGGAAAGGGAGGTGCGTTTGCGTCAGACGACTTCATGAAGTGTAGAAAACTTTTGGAAAGAAATAATGTTTTGGAGGCGAATTTTTTAGTCTCTTTCCGTGCAGTAGGTGATACTTCACTAGAGAAAACATCAAGGGTCTTTGGTGTTGTAAAAAGCAAGTGAGAAAGCCTCATTTGAAGACGAAATTCAACCCAGTTGTATGTCTCCTCCATTGAAGCAGCAGGATCGTGCAAAATAGGAGTGCGATATTCAAAATTAACAACTTGGCTAATAGGCTTATGGCCATCAAAGCTCAAATAGAGATTCACGAATCCAGGAGAATTCGGCAATACCCAGCATCGGTAAACTCCAACCTGAACAATTTCTACGGGAACACTTGTTTCGCCACAGACACACATTATATTGGACTTTGCAAGGTGTTGATAATCAAAGAGAAAATATCCAGTTACCAGGACCTGCAAGAAGTAAAGGGCCATGGATGTTCAATTGTAATTTCAAAATAGCGGTACGAAAGAAGGCTACTATAACAAAATAATTAATTGCAATAAGATATATGAGAAAAAGAAAAAGGAAACCTTTGTTTTCTCAGTGGAAGAAACCCATGAAGGGGCCACCTCAGTAATATGAAATACTTGTTCCGGAAGAGAAGATTGTTGATTATCCATCACCAGTGATGAAAATGGATCATGAACAGACGAAGGAATTGACGATTCAAGAGTTGACGCCTCTACAGAACATGGTGTGTAAGATATGGCATTGTTCATCCACGTTCCAAAGCTATTCTGACTTTGCAAACCTTCATTGACTAAAGTGTCAACGGAATCAACACCACCAAAAGTCATAGAATGATTCTTTTGAACGTTAGCACTTTCTGGGAAACAGTAAGAAACATTACTGCTCCCAGACTCTGGCGGAGTTAGAATACCATACGAAGGAATTTCTGAGGAAGGATTACCGGCAACCTGTTTATAAAAACTCTGTAGGTTAGAACAACAGTTGTACGAATACAAAACCGGTATCACTAGAAGACTGAAAAAGGAAGCAAAACATAGAGCAGAATAAAGAACACAAATGAAAGAAGGTATTATCTTACATTGTCAAAGCTGCCATTCAGTGAGCTTTGATTTAGTTGATAGTAACGCAGTTCGTTTCCTGCCAAAAGTTAAATTTAAAGTATAAAATCATAAGGTTCTTTCCGAACAAGCCACTGGCTCTGATAAAGAAGAAACAATTACCTCCATTTGGTATAGTAGGGGTATTAACATTAGAAGCCACTAGTTCATCCCAATCAAGTGTATTAAGCTCATGAAGCTCCTGTTCATGACTTCTGACTGTTAAATTTCCATTAAGACCTACCTCCAAAACAGTAACGGGAATGAAAATCTGTATCCACAGTCAAGGAAAGAAACCAACAGTATCTATGACAACAACAATATATCATAACCAATAGGTTGGTAGTGTTATCCTAATATGTAACAACACTATATATAATAATCAATTAAGGTTGGTAGTGTAATTAACGTGTACATTTTGTGTATGAATATTACTAAATTATCATTTGAGTATAGATGGGTTCAATTTTGACTTTTCATATTGATTGCCTAAGAGTATAACTTGAAATAAATTTGACTAAAACTATCTAGATGTCATTTCTCACCGTTAGTATAAGCACTGTTGGTTCCAGAATCTAATTCTTCTGATAGAATCCATGGCGCAGTTGTATCAGAAATAGGACTCGAATTTGAATTTAACGGTGTAACAGGAGCACTTTGAGACTGTATCAATTCACAACCTAATGAATGTTAGCAAGCCCAATTTTCTTCAATAAATAAATAGATCACACGGCAACGCATAAATCACACATATCAATCATTGGACTCCGGAGACAAGACTCCTCTAAAGTGAGCAAGAAAGGTTATTTTAATTCAAATTACATTGTGATTTCAATCCATGAAAATCTAAAAGTGGATATACTTGCTTGTTTTAGAGACAAATTTGGTTTCAACGAAGTTTTTCTAGACTTGGGATACCCTTAAACACATTCATTGGTAAACAAGGCTATTAAAAATGCCCCAGAAAATCAAAAAAATACTCGTAGGGTTTTTCTATTAGACAAAGCAACATATATGTCTTTATTTGTCCGGTGAAGTTCAATTTTTTAAGAGTCAAAAGAAGAAAGAAAATGATTAAGACGACCTCTTGTGTTTCACGATAATGAACCAGGACTATGTGCTCCAGACTCCTGAAAGAAAAACAACAAAAACAATCGAAAGTCACTTTACTATCTGCAGACTTCTTTTTATTCTGTTAATTAAAAGCAAGAAATATAAAAACACAACCACTAATACATAGATCACAAATACGAACATGCATACATAATATATAGGAATTGAGACCTTAAGGGTTAAGCTAAACATTGATATACATACTTATCAAGCAACCAATAACATCTTCGAACAAAGCCTGGGTTATCTTGGCCGTGTGCATAATATACGTGGATTCTCTCTTCATTACCAACCTGATTGATAAGGGGAAATAAGAATGAACAGAAGATAACATAACTATGGAATGATAAAAATGTGAATAAACATAAACATTGTACACAGTCAATATGCTCCGTCAACATCAAATAAACAAAACAGCGAAGAAAATTAAAATCCTCACTTTTAAGTGCTCATGAGCTTCTTTAACAGTTTTCCCGTCATTTTTCTTTTTCCAGTTGTGCCCATCTTTTCGGAAGTTCCTAAGCATCTTGCGGTCAAATAGTACAACAGTACCACCTGTTTTACACACAACATTATAATAAGCTAGCACTGAAATCCTGTTTGACATCATATAATTCACAATAAGATGAACGCTTCTGAAGTTCTCTTTTAGTCGCAAAGTAATCACTTAATCAAAATTCCATTTAATAGATCTACGTAGAAACAATGCGAGAAATTAATCTGATTTTATATTCATGCCATATACAGTTGAACAAAGCATAAATATGCATGTACACCTTTTCTATTGAACACTGTATATACTATTTATAAAGAAAATCTTCAACAAGAACTAAAGGGTCTAGAATCTTGCAAACTTTATAATACATTATACAAAATACAATGCAAATTAAAAAACAGAAATATGATTCATCATATTATATAGTATATATGGAAATGCGAATCTACTAAAGAAACACCAGGTTAGTTCTGATAGCAACATACTTTTGGGCAAATTCAAGGGCTTGACATGGATAGTAAAATATTTGTGATTGCTGAGTATGGCGTGAATCTCATTCGGACGAAGCCATCTGCTTTTTGCTTCCTCCAAGGTTTCGCCAACATCCAGGTCTGTGTCATATATAACAAAACTACTTTAGATCAACGAATCAACAGATAAGATCAATATCTTGCTAACAGTTAACAATGACTAAATCTGCAGCCACATGTTTCTACTTCTACTCACTGTTCTTAAAGCAAACACAATACATTTAATTTGTTCTAAATTATATGTCGATGGAATTCAGTTAAGCTGAAATCAGTCCAGTATTTCAAATACATCGTAAAAAGAAAATTGTTACTGTTTTAGGTAAGCTTCTCAACATAAGTTGAAATGAGTTTATGCTTTTTATCTTTGTAACCGGTAATCGGTTGGCGAGTTAAGGTACACCGAAATATTTCTAATTAAACAAAAGGTCTTGAGTTCAAACCCTGACAAAACTAACGCAACCACTACCTTACTAACATCTATCTAGCAAAAAATAAAAGTTGTCAAAGATTTGAGGAAGGCTAGAAAAGTACTATCTAGTATCTACAACCGACAAAACTTCTATTTTCACTCCTAAGTTGCATTGAAAATTAAATACTTCTATCTTTAGAAGCTAAAACAATATATAGTTTCAACCATACCAAACAATTAAACATCAAGGTAGCATAATCAAAATTAAAACATGATTATGAGCATAATCCAAAGTTAAGAATGCATTGTAATACCTCTCAAGGTGTGGAATCCATGTATTTCTGAACCAACAAGCTGTCCTGTGAAGTTGTTTTGTGCCATCATCACAGAACAACAAAAAAACCTATGACTAATTTATTTTCTCTTATGTTCTTACCACAAACACAACAAACTTCATAACCTACAACAACATTAATAGAAACAATAAATTCAGCAGCAACTACACGACAAAAAGAACAACAGTTATTAATACTAAAACTGTAACTGTGAACAGAAAAGGAAAAATAAAAATGAAAAATCAAAAGGGGTGAGAGAAAAAGAAGAAAAGATGATAAATTTACATGAATTTGGAGAAGAGGGTCTGTTCTGAATGGATGAAAGAGAAAAAGTAGTCAGAGCTGAATATTAATGACACTCTGTTCTTCTTTGTCTTCTGTTCCTTTTCCTATTTTCTTTTCTTTCCCACTTTCTAATTTCTGTTTTATTACGGTTACTATTTGTTTTAAAAAAAAACTTCAAAGTTTGTAATTTTGTACGGACTAATATTATATTATTTTTTTTAAATTAATGATGATTTTGCTATTTTTTCTCATGTAAATTAATTTTTCTTTCATGTTAAAATCTTATGCTTAAAAAGGATTAAAATGTTGGACTAAACTCTATCAAAATATGATAAAAAGAACATTAATGTTGGACTAAACTCTGTCACAATGGATTTTATATCTTAAATATTATAAATTGAACATGTCAAATATAAGATAAAATGGACGAAACTGATCTTTTTATAAGTCACTTTTCTAATTTTCTCTTATATTTGACGCATATAGTAGGCAAAAAAAACTTATTTAATAAATCAGTTTGGTTTTATGAGTTAGCCTCATCTTTCTAATATTTTTTGAATTAGTGAACTTATTAACTTTTCATTTTTTTGTCTAGTTGGCTTAATCTAGCCTTTTATTATGATGAATCATGAATTTTTAAATGATAATTTTCATTATTTTTATTGTCCCTATATTTAAAACAACTTATGTGGTTTCTTCAAAATTTTGAATTATTTTATAAAATAATAGTTATACTTTATAGAAATCTCTCTTGCAAAAGTTATAATGTTTAATATTTTTGGCGCTTAAAAATTCTTATTTAATTATCTTTATTTAACAAATTCTAAATTTTTGTGGTAGACTCATATAATACTTTAAACATGTTAAAAAATTCTAAAGGATACATATCATTAGTTGACTTAAAAACAGATAAAAAAATAATGATAGAGAATATTCGAAGGAAATGATCGTAGTTTCATTTTTTAAGAGGCTAACAAATAAATTTGATATATATATAGCAGAGGGTAGCTTGCTGCGACACTCTAATCTTATCATAATAGAAATAAAAAAAGTACAAATAAAGAGAGGTGACTCAAGCCACAACCCTCAAGCAAATAAGAAAAAAAAAAACCAAAACATAAAGAACAAAATAAAAGCATGAGGAACAACAACACACCAAAGGATTAGTACAGGTACGGTTTGAAACACCTATATTGAATCCTTTGTTAGTCTCGGATTGCTGCTTCTTAAACTTGCTCTTTGACTACCTTAGGACCACATGTTGAAATGGTCGATATGCTTTTCCAACCAAATCAACACTCTCATCATTTTGAGTCATGTTAGACCAGGGTACACTCAATAATTTCATAGCTTGGGTCTCAGTAGGAACTAGACCTAAAACTTGCATGTCGTGAATTACATTTGAACTAAAGTTCGACAAATTAGAGTCTGTCACCACTATGGATCTACCAAAATCCTCCTAACTTGAAGTCGAATCTTGAATATAATCCACATTAGCGACTGTATCACCCCAAGGACCAACAATATGCATATCCGAAAATTTGTTATGATGTTGATCCTCTCTCTACAAAGGTTGCACATGAACAACTCCAACAGAGATATTAGGAACCTCTTCCTCGTGGTTTAATCCCACAAACACAACACTTGTGACTTCTCTAAACCTTCTTATATCATCAATAAGCTGGTCTATTTCTACGACGGTTTTATTGTAATATGCCACCTTGTTTAGTGTACCTGCAGGTGGTATGATCGCGACATCAACTTTCTCAACAGTTGAGGCAGTATTCTTAACAATAGGTTGCACTTTCGGAATATGATATTTGTAATTCTTAATCGAATGTCCAACAATCAGACATGAGTTACAAAATGGGGAAGTTTTTCAAATTCAACATCCACATAAAAATCAAAATCCTTCCTTTTTAATAGGATTCTTTCACGCATCTCTAAAGTAAGATCAAACTCTATTAGAAATCTGGCATAATGACCGAAAGTTCTATTGCTAGTCGTCTCATCAAGAGCCAAAGGAGTTTCTAGAGCCCCTGCAATTTCAAACACAGTTTTTTTTTGTCAATATTCTCAAGCAAGACCATGAAGGTGAATCCATGTTTGAACAATTGTTTGTTGCACCTTGCGAGGGTTGAAATCGACAGTCCAAGCAAATGTTCGAAGGAAGCCCGATGAGAGATTCCAAGCACCGATAGATCGAACTGCACTTAGATCATCGAAGGATGAAAAAACAAATTCAAAGTAACCTTTACCTAATGATACCATGGAACACGTACCACTAGTTTTCCAAAGCTTTGATATTCTTTCCTTCAAGTCTAGCATACGCATCGGGGAAGAACCCTTGGAGGAGTGAACATCCCGTTAAGGACATTTTGACACTATAAGATACCTGCCAAAACTATGTATAAGATAATAATCATGTGTTTAATCAAATGATTGAATTCAAGTAATTAATGACTTTACTAAAGAAAGTATAATTTGAAAAAAAAATGAGTTTGATTTTTAAGCAAAATAATTTTTAACTAGATGTTACTTAACTCACGGTCGAATTCTTATTTATCAAATCTCTTTCCTCAATTGGAATCGAAGGATTTAAAATAAAATAAAATCATGTGTTTATTTGTTTGTATTTTCAATTTTAGTTTTAAGTAGAGGTGTGTTTAATGCCTAAAAATGAGAAATGATTTTTCCACAAAAGAAGAAAAAAAGTTTCTTTAAAATTGTTTAAATATAGTTGTAAAAATACCATTTGTCCAAAAAATAAATAAATAAAGTGAGACACTCCGATTAGATTTATTTTTCTTTCGAGGGGAAACACTCCAATTGGATGTTTAGCATGCTGTGGGGTGAAAAATTATTTGTACTTTTATATAAAAAAGAAGGCTTAATAACAATTTTAACCCCCTAACTTTTTTAAAGTTGTGATTTTGGCCTCAAAGAAAAAAACTATAAAGCCGCCCCCTAAGTTTTGCATCTGTGACAGTTTTGTCCCCCAATGCCAATTTTGACTCGGTCTACGCTAACGTAGCACCCTAAGTGAGGTGTCACATGTTATTTTTTATTTTATTTTATTTTTACCAAAAATTGATCTGGGGGCCAAAACTGCTACACTTGCAAAATTTAGGGGTGATTTTGTATTTTTATTACAACTTCGTAAAAGTTAGAGGACGAAAACTGCTATTAAGCCAAAAAAGACAGCATAAAATGAAATTATTTGTTGTATAAAAGAAAAAAGATTTTTATCAATCAAACGTGGGACCAAGATGGTGGCTACTAAAACTCCCACGTACTACTTATGGGAACCAAATAATTACTCCCATGCAGCTTTAATTAAGATCATGAAAAAATGACTATGGTCCACCTCAACCTAATGGAAACGGATTAATGATTGAGTTGTTGTCCTTTCCAGTCATTGATACTCCTTCCATCTTTAATTATAAAAACACTTACAAAAAAAGTGTCCGTTCTTTTAGTATAAGATCATCTACAAATTTTAAATATATATATTACTCTTATAATTTGCAACTTTTTATTCTTGTTATAGAATCATCCAAGTTTCTCAGCACTAAACAAAATATGGAATTTTCTCATATATTGCTAAATAAAAGATATTGTACTATTTTTAATTATTTATAATAAAACATTATAAAAGTTAATATTTTAATAACATTCATTGAAACAAATGAAACATATTTTTTTTTAAAAATCTAACATCTTATGTACTAACATTTATCTTTACATATTAGTAAAAATATGATCAAAGTGGATTATGCAAATAATACACATGGTCAAGCCATGTCATGTATTTAGGAACGACGGCCCCACGTTGGTGGGTGTGTGGGCCTAGACCCTCACTTGACTTATAATTTTTTTTTTCCATGCACTAGATGAACATATTAAAGCATGAAGAAGGAACCATAAAATTTGATCATAGCCTATTCTATAAAAACACTACACTAATATTTAATACACTAAAAGTCTATTTTTCTTGTTAGTGTCTTTCAGTTATATGAATATTATCCATAATCAAATGTGAAATCGTACGATAAATGAATGTTTAAATGATTGTTTGGTTACTTATATTGAAATAGATACTTTTATATTAGAAAAAAAATCTTTTAGTTTTTATTTTTAATCAAGTAGTTTAATGACTAAATATTCACCCTTAAAGTGAACAAGTAAGGAATTCGAGGTTCAAACTCCGACCCTTACATAGATCCGTCGCTGAGAACAGATGGAGCATAAGAAATTGTACCAATGAGCTCCACGTGTAAAGCAAAATAATTGTTGATAATAACCTCAAAACAACATCAACAATAGATTGATTTAAGTGGTAAGGGACTTGAACATCTTACGCAAAGAGGTTCGATTCCTAGCTCATGTATGGAACAAATCCGGTTGGGAGGGGAGAAGTCCAACAGAGGTTAGTCATTGTCAGTGGTGGAGCCGGACAAAAAAGTTTGGGGAGACAACCATCAAAATAAACAAAAATATATAAATCATATTGCATACAACAAATTTAAGTTGTAATAAATTTCGGTCTTCCTCTTGAAAAATGAATCGATTTTTCGACTTTTCAACTTAACTTTTATGTTGCAAAGAAACAAATTTATCAATTTCAACCGGTTTCAATTTCAATTTAACAATGTGTAATGAACAAAAATGGTTGAAATTGGCAAAGGAAGTAATATAGTAAATTCTAGAGTATTACAATTTTTTATTTATTTTTAAATGGGGTGCCAAGGCTCCCCTGCACCCCCGCCTCCACCATTTGTCACTATTATGCGACGGTGGAAACTTCGTATCAATATCATGTAACTCAAAAAAAACCTTGAAACAACCAAGAGACCTCATTTGTATTACGTTTAATCTAACCAAACGATGGAGAAATCCAATGAACCTCCTAATGATGAAATGGAGAAATGAAATTAAATGAAAAATTCAGGTATGGAAAGCCGAAGTCACACCATTGATAGGAGTCAAAGAGATATTAACAAAAATCAAATTGAGAGCACCTTGAAATGAAACATGCTTGTTGTTAACCTGACAATGTGTTAGGCTCAACCACGGTTTCTAAGACTTGTTATCAAAAATGGTATGATTGTTGCAGCCCTAAATCTAGTCTAATCTAGTTTAGATAAAGTTTGTTGAGTAAAAAAAAGTCTAGATAAAGTTTATGATGATGGTGGATAAAATAACATCCTTAGTTTGAGAGGACGAAAATTATCACATATGAAGAATTATGAGTAATCGGAAAAGTTGAATGTCAATAATTCTCAAAGCAAGCAATTTTCAAAAATCACTATTTCTTGAAAACCTACTAATTCTCAATTTTACACTACTGTAGCTATGTATCCCTTGCTTTTCATAAATTGAAAAGTTAAATGAATTGAATTACATTAGATTAGTATATTATTTTAAATATATTAGACTAAATATTCGACTAAGTTAATAACATTAATTATTGTGTTTAAATAACCTGAGACCTCTCATTTTTTGTGTCCAATAAAACAAATAACATTAATTATAGGGTTAATAGACATTTATCCCCTGTAATATAGGACACTTTTGGTTTTACCCCCTCTAATTTTTTTTTTTGGATTTGGTCCTTGTAAATTTTTTTTGTTTTAGAATACCCCCTAGGCCAGTTGACTGTGCATTTTTGCTGAGGTGGCACGCTGAGTCACCTATTTCTGATGACGTGGCACGCTGTCTGTATAATTATTTTAATTTTTTTTATGGGATATACGTGGCATTTGTGATTTTTTTAAATAAAAATAAAAAATTCATAAAAAAATTTAAAAAAATCAAAAAAATTTAAAAAAATAATAAAAATGATTAAAAAAACGTAAAATAAATCTAGAAAAATTAATAAAAATGAAAACAAATTTGGAAAAATTAATAAAAATGAAAAATAAATATGGAAAAATGAAAAATATTCACATTTTTTTTTCGAATGTAAGAAGTTTTATTTATAAAAAAAGAAAAATTCAGGAAATTAACATTTATATTTATACAAAAAATATAAATATTTTTGAATAAAATAAAATTATGGAAATTAATTTTCAAAATCAAAATAATTAGATAATATTATATTTTTGAATTTTTTTTATAATTTTAATTTAATTGATTTTTTTTTCATAAATTTTTTCATAAATTTGGATATATATTAATTTTTTCCAAAATTTTTTCATTTTTAAAAGTTTTTCCAGATTTTTTTTTTATAATTTTTTCATTTTTATTAATTTTTACAGATATTTTTTCATTTTTATTAATTTTTCCATAATTTTTTTAATTTTTCTGGTATTTTTTCATATTTTTTTTATTTAAAAAAAAAAATCACAAATGCCACGTGTACCCCGTAAAAAAAATAAAAAATAAAAATAATTATACAGTCAGCGTGTCACATCATCAGAAAAATGTGACTCAGCGTGCCACCTCAGCGAAAATGCACAGTCAGCTGGCCTAGGGGATATTCTAAAACAATTTTTTTTTACAAGGACCAAATCCAAAAAAATAATATTTACAGGGGGTAAAATCAAAAGTGTCCTATATTAGAGGGGTAAATGTCTATTAACCCTTAATTATATTACGCTGGTTGATTTAATCAATCATTTAAATTAATATAATTTATAAATTTAGAATGTTTTTTTTAAGATCTCAAACTAACTCAATGAAATTAATATAAAAAAACGAATCTAAAACGTTGGGATGATCACACTTCAAGTTTCAAATAAAACCCAGCAAAAAAAATTGGAGAAAATAACTCAAACTAGATATAAACAGAAAACGACTTGAATTATTTCTCAAATTTATTTTGCTTAGTTAAATTATTTTGCTCTCAAATACATCCAAATAGAACATGAATTTAGAATGATAGTAGAGTAACAATTATAATATAGAATAAGTGGATGCTAATAATTGGAATGAGAACATCCCTAAAATATGATGGCTGTTAAGAAGACCTTTTCATGGAAACAGCAAACAAGTCCAATCATTTTGATAAGATTGGACAGGACCAGTTAAACTTCCTGACAGTTCCTTGTCATTCAAACTTGAATGTTTTTGTTTTTTTATTTACAAAAATCCAAACTTTCATTCAAATTGATTCGTTCTTATGTTATGTTTTTGTCTACATTTGATGATTTTTGAGCCGTGAATTCTATCTAAATTTCAATATTGAATGAAGGTTATTGAAACACAAGAAATAAAGGAGTTTTGAATTGTGTTGGCCCTTTAAGATATTTTTTTAAGTTCGTATATTATCGGTTTTTTTTTTCTCCATCAAAACATTTGATAAAGTGTTAGCAATCGAGAAAAATATGAACGATGTTTTTTTTATAAAATTTTGATTTTGATTAAAACAAAAAATATATATATTTGTTGCTTTCAAATTATAACAAACCAAACTAATCATGATTATCTATTTCAATGACACAAACAATATAATAAAAAAAAATATAATCTAAATTCTTTTTTTAATGATACCAGCAACAATCTTTATTATAAAAAAGTTGTTTAATGGTATAATTGGAATAATGAAAAAGTAAGTATAAATATATTCATCTAGTTTATTACATTTTTTAAATGATAAAGGAAAAAAAAAACATATCGTGTTTGTTACATTTTTTTTAATCTATAAATTTATTCTTATCTATTTGTTACATATATTATTTGTATTGAAAATTGAAGACATTTTTGGAAAGAGAAAAAGTCAGTCAAAAAGAGCTGAAATGAGTTATTTTTTATATATAATATAGATGTTAGTTAAAGTTAACATTTATGAGACATGAGATTGATATGGACACTCAACCACAATACAATATTAAGTGTCAGCATTTGTTTTTTTAAATAACTAAATTAAACTCAAAATCATTAAAAGAATCATTAGTTTCAAGATGAAGATGATGAAGGATTTATAAAAAACCCATAAATAGCAAAACTTTTCGACTATGAAGCTTAGATACATAGGACAAGTGGAGTATGATATGTTACAAATAACAAAACTTTTAAAATTTAAAATGCGATATGACTAAGATACGTTAATAAATTTTTTTATAATAAAACTTATATGCTTATAAAATACTTGAAAAAATATGCATTGATTCTTCATTAATATATAACTATAGAAATCAAAATTTACAAAATATAATACTTGGAATCAAAATAGAAAATGAATAGTTTTTGTATAAATCATTGGGTCTCGCTAACGAGTGCTTTCTAGACACTCTTTAAGCATTCTAGATCAAATAATTATTCTTTAAAAAAGTCAAACATTTCAATTCTCAATGCACCGATATACAAACTTTCATAAAAATTTATCTTTTATGATTCTTAGAGAGTGTATTGAGAGCACTCGTTAGCATTTTCTTATTCTATTTTCATTGCTATCTTAGGATATTAACAAAATCATCACTAAAACAACATTTTATTTGTCTAATGTTGACTGATTAAGTCTCAAAAGATTATTCTATTGACCCACATCTTAAATTGAATCATATACACCATCCAATATTATAAACAAATGTTTATTTTTTAGATTCATTCAATAAATGATGTATGTGGTCTATTTTCATTCAATAAATGATGTATGTGGTATATAAAATAGACCACATACATCATTTATTGAATGAATCTAAAAAGTAAAGTTTTGTTTATAGGAGAATGCTAACCATTGCCCTTGGGGCATTCGATAATGGGATAAAAATAGAAATATAGTATTGGAAAATGGTGAAAAGTGATAAATTTAACTTTTTAAAAGTCAAAATGTTGTTGAAACCAATGCAAAGATACTACTTTTGGTTTCCTTAACCACTGCCCTGAGAGCAATGGTTAGCAAGACCCTTGTTTATAATAGTGACCAGAGGGTGTACATCTTTATTGAACTTTCACAATATTGTCTCACTTTTTTGTATCCTTCATCTTTTCTACGATAAATATATATGAAATATCTTATAAGCATCTGTGTGTATCTCTAAAGTATCCTATAAGTATTGAATAATTTTTTATTTTATAAAAATTTTAGACATAAATTTTGATACTTTGTGGACACGTATCCATGAGTATTGGGGAAGCACCAATATATGATATAGACACGTCTTCATGCTTGAAGTATATGAGCTTCATAGTTTTTTTTACCAATAGTGCAAAATATGCACGAGTTACATAAGTATACATCATAATGTTGATGCTGAGGAAACCGGTTGATAATAGTGTATGAAACTCAAAAATAAAGTTCATTAAAAAATGTGCATTGAAGATTCTCTTCGACAAGAAACTTAATTTATTTATTGAAATCTATAGATTAAAAAAAGTAAGAAAATACTAACAAGTATCCTCAAAGTGATTGATAAAAAGTTTAAAAACAAAATTTTATCTTAGAAATAATACATTCAACACTTTAAAACTTTAAAAATTATTTTTTTCTACCTAAAATTTATCACTTATTTCCTTTTTTAACTTCTTAATAGTACCCTTAGACATGACCAAAAAAAATAAAGGGTTAAATATGTATTAAGTCCCTACAAAATTAAAAGCTTTTAAGTTTAGTCCTTACAAAATTTTTATTCACTAGCCCCTATTTATATTTTATAGGGACTATTCTGGAGGATTAAAAATGTCTATTTTTTGTACAAAAGTTTTCAACATAGGGACTATTAATACAAATTACAATATTATGGAAGACTAAAATTACCATTAAAATTTTATAGGAAATTAACTTAAAAATTTGTGATTTAGTAAGGATTAAAAATATACTTAATCCAAAAATAAACTACCGCCCTTAATAACCATAAATCAATTAGTTTTGCTCTTAATTCATTAATAACTATTGTACTCCGTCTCACAACGATAGTAACTATTCCATAAAACATCATTAATTGTAAAAAGTTTAAAAGATAATTTGGAACCAAAATAAGTCACTCAACTGATAATTGAAAGAAAAAAAAGTGATAATGTGTTTGGTCTTCAGCTGAGATTCACAATCTCAATTCTGAAAGACAAAACTGGTTTTTAAAAGAGTCCTATTTGTAGAACATAATTCTTCTAATTCATTTTGCAAAATAATTAAATAAGAAAATCTATATACCCATTCCCAAGTGCCCAAGCTTTCAACGTTCTACACTTCTCTACTTCTTTCCGTCCAGTCAGTGTGAAACATAAAACTTGAGACTTTAGGGTAATGGCAGACAAAAATCCTTTGGATGTGCCTTGTGAGGAGTTTTATTGTTGGAAAGACCAAATTTTAGTTCACATGCTATTGACCTTATTTATAAAGTTTAAAGGGTCAAACAAAACAATATTATGTCTGATAGATTCATGAATATTGTGTTGATGAGAATTGATTTTACCATATAATACAATTTATTGTCCGTTTTCCTTCCACTTATTTGTAATTTTCTTGCTAGTTTGCAATTGCATTTAAAACTATTTTTATTGAAGTTAAGCCATGGTAGAGGATAGTCAAGTTTACAACAACGAGTCAAAAGTGAATTGGTTAGAAGGTGATTGCCTATGAAGCATGACACGTGTCGGTGTCTGACACCGACAGACACCGACACGACACTGACACTTATAATTAGATTGAATTATATGATTTTCTCAAATTATTATGAGAAATGATATTTGTACAACCACTTTTTGACAACTCTTTAAACAACCCCCTCTCTCATACACACATGTGTTTTTTATTCTCTCTCTTCTTCTTTCTCTCTCCATTGTTTTTGTCCAATCACAAGAGGAGAAAATTAGTTTTCATCAAAGTTGTCTAATTTTAGTTGTACAAATATCACTCCTCAATTATTATCGGTGTCAATGTGTTGTCCAATATTCGTGTTTGTATCCGTGTTTCAGAGGTGATTGTCGATAACCAAGGGAGATATATGTAGAGATAGTCAAGTAAACCATTATTAGCTGGCCTGCTTTAGGCCATACAAAGACTTCTCAAGAAGCAAACTTCACAGAGTTGTGAAGTAGGCTGATAGCTTATAGTGGTATCAAAGTATTTGGAATATTGTATTCCTGGTTAGGAGAGGTGTCCATATTTAGATTTCGATAGTGTCTTGAATAAGATTTTCTCCAATGTAGAGAACCTATGAAAAAAAAAACTATGAAATACTTAAAACTGCTCTTTTAATTTTTCAATCAGATCAAAATACCAGTTATGGTAGCTGTATACGTTTCATATACTTCTTAATTTAGGAAAACTATAGGTAAACAATCTCAATTTAGAGGAAGAAATGCCCCATTTTGAAAGCTTACTCCAAATTCCAAACATTTATTTTTCAAGTTCAAATTATTTTCGTTTGTCTCAAAAACTTTGGGCCTCAAATCAGAAAACCCAAAATGGCAAGAGAGTTGCTCTTATCACAATAATAGTTTTCTAGAAACACATGGAAATAGACAAAAAAATTCAGCGTTTTTTTTTTGTTGTCATTTCCATATATTTTTGAGAAACTATGGATTTCAAAACAACAAATCTCAAATGGCAAGATCATAAAAATTGGCCCAAACTACATGTAATGCTGGTGAACAACAATTGCAACGGTACCCGGTACAATCACAAATAATCTATTTGTAGGAGTGTATTAACTCACTCTTTTACATTATGAATATTTCAAAATAATTCTTGAAATTGTAAAAAGATAATCGAGTTAGTTCCTCGTTACATTTACGACATTACACATTTAAATTTCAATTTCATCTCCGTTATTACTAACATAATCTCATTCTAATCCTCACAAACGTAATTTGAGTGACAATTTGCAATTTCAAGAATCGTTTTGAAATATCAATAATATAGGGACTAAATTGATATAAAACTACAATCTCAAGTATCAATTAGGGCATTTACTCGTATTTATTTCCACTTATAAAAAAGCCAAGTGTTTGTTTACTTCCCTTCTACTCAAAACATGTATGAGAATGGAAGCAAAAGCTCTACCTAATCCGACTCTGAAAATCAATTCCTCCTAACAAGTTAAAATCTCACTTTCCATCCTTTTCACTTAACATCACATACACACTCTCTAGAAATCTCTTTCAAATCACATAAATATCTTTCAAAAGCAGCACACATAACATGGTTCATTGATTCAAGAAAAAATGAATTCCAAATGGACATTTTTTCTATTAGCCATTGCAACAATATTAGTGATAGGAAATGCACAAACATCAGTGAAGCCATTGGTGAAAACAGTGAAGGGTAAGAAGCTATGTGACAAAGGGTGGGAATGTAAAGGTTGGTCAGTGTATTGTTGCAATGAGACTATATCTGATTATTTCCAAACATACCAATTTGAGAATTTGTTCTCAAAAAGGAATGATCCAACGGCACATGCTTCTGGATTTTGGGACTATCGTTCTTTTATTACCGCGGCTGCACTTTATCAGCCTCTTGGATTTGGTACTTCTGGTGGAAAGCATGGTGGTCAGAAAGAGGTTGCTGCTTTCCTTGGTCATGTTGGAAGCAAGACCTCTTGTAAGTCATAATTCAAAAATAAAATAATTGTTTAGTTTTGTGTTATGACATTAATTTTATAATCTATTAATTCATGAGGGGGACAAACTTATTCTTTGATCTTATGTTTTTTTGGTTGTGCTATGACTCTTGGTTGCATGATATTTGACATTTTAATTGAGATATATTGTCGGATTTTGTTGATTAATTTGTTATATACACAAATTTGAATAATTTTGATGATTATAAACACAAAGATTTGGATTCCCAGCCGTCCTAAATCCTACGCATAAACGCAGTTAGAGCATTGGTGACAGTTGGACGATCAAGATTTCAAACTCGGTATTTTAGAGTAAAAAAAGTAAATTTTGTTTGCTTTATAGGCCATTCGACCTTGATCTAACAGCCTCATATGTGCTTCCTGCATGGATGCGTGAAATTGTGACGGCATACAATCCAAATCTCAACAGAACATACATAGGGACAGCTCCACTAACTCAGAATTCAGATTAGGATTTCACTAATCTCAGTATTATATATGAATTATAGCTATACAATTTCAATTTTGTCACTAATGACTCACCAAATTTTGTTTGTTTATGAAGGAAAAAATAATGAATTATGTTGGTGAAATTAAAGGACTACTTACCTTTCAATTTCAATCTAAGATGTTGTTTAGATTTTTGAGGTAGGTGGAATATTTATTTGAAGATGATCAAATTGTGTGGTAATAGTTTCTTGAAATATTGTTTCAGGTGGTTATGGGGTGGCTACTGGGGGACCCTTTGCATGGGGCTTATGCTACAATAAGGAATTGAGTCCTGATCAATTCTATTGTGATGACTACTACAAATTAACCTATCCATGTAGTCCTGGTGCAGCATACTATGGCCGTGGCGCCATACCGATTTATTGGTATTCATATTCGAGTTTTCTTGAAATATTTCATATTTTGCGTGATCTTGCTGCCAAGTTCCACCGAGACTCACTTCTTGTTGTTTCGAACCAAGATTTTACGTATTTATGATTATATTATCTTACTTGATGCCTCTAATAACAGGAATTACAACTATGGAAAAATTGGAGAAGCCTTGAAAGTGGATCTATTAAACCATCCAGAATATATAGAACAAAATGCAACATTAGCATTCCAAGCAGCACTATGGAAATGGATGACACCACCAGAAAAACACATACCTTCACCACATGATGTTTTTGTTGGAAATTGGAAACCAACAAAAAATGACACATTGTCTAAAAGGGTACCTGGATTTGGTGCCACAATAAATGTTTTATATGGTGATCAAGTTTGTGACCAAGGTTCTGATAATGAAGCAATGAGCAACATAATTTCTCATTATCTTTATTACCTTGATTTATTAGGAGTTGGTAGAGAAGAGGCAGGACCTAATGAAATTCTCTCTTGTGCTGAACAAGCTCCTTTTGAACCTACTGGCTCACCTTCTTCTTCAACAACTTGAAGAGAGATTTTTAATTGTTTGGTTGTGAATTAATCTTGGGTGGTTTATTCTTGAGTCTTGCAAAATCTAATATGTATAGATTATTATGATGCTATATATCTTGGTTTTTATGATCGATCACTGTTTGATTTGAATATATTTTTGGAACAATGTATAAATTGAATATTTGATCATTAAAAATTGTTTCAACAATTTTGTTGATATTTGTGTTTCAACATTCAAAATGATACAAAGTTGCATTCAAATAATTACTTTCAGCTGTGTTTGTGTATCACATTTAAATCAAAAATGAATTTTCTTCTGTCACAAAAGAACCATACTGTGACAATTTTTAACACAATTTTTTTTCCTTCTCTCTTTTCTTTTTATTGATCAAAACCAATAAAAAAGGGGCAATTTGGTGCACCAAAGCTCCCGCATACGCAGGGTCCGAGAAGGGATCCCACATTATTGGTGTATTGTACGCAACCTTACCCTGTTTTTTGCACAAGATGCTGTTTCTAAGACTTGAACTCGTGCCCTTTCAGTCACATGACAACAACTTTACCAGTTGCGCCAAGGTTACCCCTCATTGATCAAAACCAATAGAAAGAAAAAAATGAAGATACATACATACATACATACATATATATATATATATATATATATATATATATATATATATATAT
>Ga0315914_1002785_pt1 | contig 26694 bp, 11 predicted proteins | sample MpolenodulesMG_FD_203920 | JGI IMG/M metagenome (GOLD analysis project Ga0315914, IMG submission 203920) | Medicago polymorpha root nodule microbial communities from Los Angeles, California, United States - elongated nodules | ecosystem: Host-associated > Plants > Roots > Nodule | place: USA...
CTAAAGAGGAATCGCCAGATGAACTTTTTGATGCCACAAATGATAGAGGATCAGATTCAGATAGCCCTTATGAGAATGTAGATTTGAGTCGATCTAAAAAAAGAAAGCCCAAGAAACGGGCAAAGTCTCGTTCCAAAGAAGGGAAATCATATAGTGCGTCATCTACAGAAGAAAGTTCTGAGTGGGCTTCAAAGGAGCTTTTGGAGTTTGTCATGCACATGAGAAATGGAGATAAATCTATGTTGCCGCAGTTTGATGTGCATGCTCTTTTGCTAGAATATATTAAAATAAATAAACTTCGAGATCCTCGCCGAAAAAGTCAAATCGTTTGTGATGCGAGGCTTCAAAATTTGTTTGGTAAGCCAAGAGTTGGACATTTTGAAATGTTAAAACTTCTTGAATCCCATTTCCTTGTAAAAGAGGATTCACAAGCTGAAGATCACCAGGGGAGTGTTGTCGATACTGAAATTAGTCATCTGGAGGGTGATGGTGATGATGATACATATATTAAAGTTGGAAAGGATAAGAAACGTAAAAGTCGTAAAAAGGGTGATGAGAGAGGACTTCAATCAAATATTGATGAATATGCAGCCATTGATAATCATAATATTAATTTAATTTATCTAAGACGCAACTTAGTGGAAGATCTACTTGAAGATACAGATCAGTTTCATGACAGCGTTGTTGGTTCTTTTGTGAGAATAAGAATTTCTGGTAGTGGTCAAAAGCAAGACTTGTATAGGCTGGTGCAGGTTGCAGGTAAATATTTGTACACTATTAACTTTCATGCCATCATCATTTGCAATATACAATAAACTTTGTACTTATTTTTTGTTATGTTCTGGGTCAGGTACATGCAAAACAGCAGAGCCATATAAAGTTGGTAAAAAGATGACAGATATCTTGCTAGAAATCTTAAATTTAAACAAGACAGAGATTGTATCAATGGATATCATCTCAAATCAGGAGTTCACAGAGGTGATTAAAGCTTGCCATGATATTTAGTGACAATTGATTTTAATCCCTTTAAAGCTTTCCATGGTAGATGTTATCGGTGGTTGATGGCGGAAGGCCAAGAATCCGCCATGCTTCAGTTGCTCAAAATTGAATCTGAACAAGCCAGGCAACCACTTATATAACCATGAGTAAACCCTTGAATTAGTCCACCAAAGATTAGCATGTGTAGCCCTATAAAAACTTTATGATCAAATAGTCCCGTAAAGGTGCCTAATTCATCCCTTTATTTCACTTAAGTCATCTGTAAGGACAAAGGTGATGTTTTAGACTTTGGAGGGACTAATTCAGTGCGATGAATCCCTGGAGGACTGATGTGGACTAATCTTTGAATGACTAATTTTGTTGTTTACTCACTCATTTAATTTGTTGTTTACTCTCCTCACCCATTTAATTTTGAGGATGAGCTATTTTTAGATTTAGATTTCTTTTAACATACTCCCTTCAGAGTCAAATTTAAGCAAAAATAACTACATACCCAAAACTACAAATTTTCTTCATATAATTTTCTACAAATTATGAATATTGGGTTTTTGAAATAAACGTTTTATATGTTAAAATTAGTTAGGATTTGCTTATTTTTTACTCTAGAGAAAATGCAGCATTTAAATTTATGCTTTAAATTAATGTTATTTCTTTCATCAAGATATTGATTTGTTTTCTGTTAGGATGAGTGCAAGCGCCTCCGCCAAAGCATAAAATGCGGCCTCATTAATCGGATGACCGTGGTAATTATTTTATATGTTACATAAAACTGTTTTAGGTATCAGATGTTATAGTTTGTATTGAGGATCCATATTTGTGCTTGTAGGGAGACATTCAGGACAAAGCATTGACACTTCAGGCAGTTAGAGTAAAGGATGTGAGTAATACATTATTCCTGATTTGTTTGCTTAAGCATTTTTCTACTATTCAAAATTTCTTAATATTTGTTCTTTTGACTATGATTCATTGAGAAATTGTTTTAAAAAGGTCCCTGTCCCCACTATTCAGTTGAAGTGGCATGCCACATAATTATTTTTTGTTTTTTTTTCAAAATTCTGAAAATTCTTTTTTTAAATTAAAAAATCTGAAAATTAAATTTTCGATTTTTAATTAAAAAAAATATTTTTTTTCAAAATTAAAAAAATCTGAAAATAAATTTAAAAATCATAAAAAAAATAAAAAAATCGGAAAATTAAATTTTCGAAAATTCATTTTTTTTAATTTGAAAATTATATATTACATTTTTTTTCGAAAATACTGAAAATTATATTTTCAAAGTTATAAATTTTGAGATTATATAATTTTTTATTTTATTTTTCAAACATTTATTTCCAGATTTAAAAAAAACTAATTCCCAATTTTTTTCTTCATATTTCAGAAAAAAAAATTGGAATTTTTTTATGATTTTTTTATTTATTTTCAGCTTTTTTAATTTTAAAAAATATTTTTTAAAATTTTAATGACGTGGACTGCCACGTCAGGGCCACGTGGCAAAAGTTGCACAGTCAGCAACTGCCATGTGGCCAAAGCAATCCCATGTCAGCAAAAAAGTGGGGCAGGGACCTTTTTAAAACAAAAAAAAATTTGCACGGATGTTTTTAATTTTTTTTTTACAAGGACGAAAATCAAAACGCGTCCAAATTACAGGGACGGAAAGCATATTTAAGCCAAAATAGTATGACATACAAGAAGAGCTTACCTTCAATTGACAAATGTAGTTTTATTCGTTTAAAGGCTTCAGTAGAAATGTGAAAGGAAATTAGGTTGATGAATTCAATTACTGTTTAACGAGTCTCGAGAGTTATCTTATCTTTCGTCTGATTTAAGTTAGTGTGTGATCACAGGTGGTAGAGGGGACACAATATTCTTTCTGTAGTTAAATTTTCTCATTGATCTTACCTGGTCTAAATCAGTGAAGACTAGTAATTGTAAATTCATGGAACTCTTGTTCATGTTATTAACTGTTTAAATAAGACTGACATTTCTGCTTGCCAATAAAAATGAAGCATTGCTTCAATTTGGAAGTTAACTGATAGTCCCAATTAGTTTAAATTGAATTCTTTTATTGGCATGTTTTCATTAAATCCTCATTTCATTTCCTTGTAATTTGTTGTCTTAATTTGGACTTCTTTTATCGATGAAATTTAAAATATATTTTCCAGTATTTGTCAATGGTCATCTAATTCAATTGCTCATTTTTCTACTGCAGTGGCTAGAAACAGAGATAGTGCGGCTAAGCCACCTTCGTGATAGAGCTAGTGAGAATGGACGCAGAAAAGAATATCCTTTTTTCATTAGAAAAAGTTAAATAAATTAGATCTATGAAGCACCGACAGACACTAGACACTGGTAAAAATTTGAAAAAATGATTTAACTGAATGTAATCACATGTGCTGGTGTCTGACACCGGACATGCCTTCTGTCAAAAGCGTTGGTGCTACAGAGCATTAAATCCATACTGGATCCAATGAACCAAGCTTGATGGCACTAGGTTAGGTTGCCTCCATTCCAATACATGTGGCAGTACTTTTGTGCTTCTTGATTTTTCTTGTTGGAAGCTTTTCCAAACATTTATGAAAGCTCTAAATAAGTTATTCGATGCTCTCTATAAATATATTTTGGGATCTTAGAATCATATTTTGTTAGAAATTTACTTGGGTAATATTTGAGTCCTGCATTGTGATATTTAACGATTTCTGTACATGTTAAAAGAAGGATTTTCATTGCGCCTTCAATGTATTCGAATACCAATCGTTTGGTTGAGATTGATAATTATCGTTGTACTTTATTTTCTATGATAATGTTTTGCTTATTTCAACTTGTATATATTATTATGGTTATCTTATTTCAACCTACTGATTTTGGGAGGAGGTTTTTGGAAGGCTAAGTCTATATTTTGAAATATATTTGATATTTTAAAAAAATTGAAAGAACATGATAAATGATCATATAATACTTCAATCACACTTCATTCATTTTAATAAACATTTTATTAAAAAAGAAAAGTAACCCCTCCAAAACCCTCCATCCAAACATATCCTAAGAGCTCTCGGTTACTGTGTTATGTTGATCCTTAACTTCCTGTCACGCTCAGAGAATGTGTAGAGAAATTGCAGCTTCTGAAAACCCCTGAAGAACGGCAACGTAGATTGGAGGAAATTCCAGAAATACATGTGGATCCAAAGATGGATCCAAGTTATGAGTCTGACGAAGGAGATGAAATGGAGGATAAAAGACAAGGTAATTTTAATACAGTTTGTAATTTTAAATTCATCTATATTTTGACATCTTTTTTCTGGTAATTGGTAATAATTTCATTTCTATGCTTGCAGAAAACTTCATGAGACCTAGAGGGTCGAGTGCGTTTGGAAGGAAGGGGAGAGAAATTGCTTCGCCTAGAAGTGGTTCCATTTCGAGTGATTCTTGGAGTGGAACAAGGAACTATTCTCACATGAATCAGGAACTCAGCAGAAACTTGTCTAATAAGGGATTTTCAGTCAAAGGTGATGATGTTTCTAATGCCACTGAGCTTTTAAATGATGCTCAATTTCACCAGGGAAGAGATAGGGAATCACAACTATCTAATAGTTGGGATAGGCAAAAGCTACTGTCTTCAAGCTTGGAGAATGGTGCTAAAAGTACCCGGCCATTGGTAGCCTCCGAGTCTTTTTCAAATACTGTATCAGAAGCTGCCACAGCACCATCTTCTGGCGGATTAACAGCTCCGGCTGTGAAAATTAATGAAACTGAAAAGATGTGGCATTATCAGGATCCATCTGGAAAAGTTCAGGGACCATTTTCCATGGTGCAACTTCGCAAATGGAATAATACGGGATACTTCCCTGCTGATTTGAGGATTTGGAAAACCAGCGAGAGACAAGATGAATCTATACTCTTAACAGATGTCTTAGCAGGGAAATTTTCTATAGAACCATCCGCGGTGGATAAAACTCCTCCTAAGGCTCAAAATCACTCATCCTCATTCTCCAGGATGTCTCCTTTGGCGGCTCAAGGTTTAGCAAGTAAAACATCCCCTTTGGCAGTTGAGGTCCCTAAAAATCCTGGAAATGGTTGGGGTTCTGGTGCCGGTGTCAAAAATGAATCAACAAGTCTCCCTTCGCCTACTCCCCAAACTGCTTCAGTTGGGTCCATGGGGCATGCTTTTGAAAACAAATGGTCGCCAACACCTGTCCAGATGGCTGGGTCTGTTTTGGGAAATTCGTTCCCAAACAGTCTTGGAGGTTTTCAGACCTCTGTGGCAGTCAACTCACACCCTGGTATAACTGCAGATACTACTCAAGTGCATCTTCAAGCAACAGCTGCAAATATGCAAAACCAGGCTGCGAGTATCCATAATTCTCGTGCTGAAGCTCAAGGGTGGGGTCAGTCTGTGGTTCCAAAGCCAGAATCACAGGCCTGGGGAGGTACACCATCTCAAAGAGTAGAGGTGAATAATTCTGGAACCTTGCCTGCCCAGCAAGCTTCCCATGGTCTATGGGGTGATGCTTCTTCTGTTCAGAACTCTGCCTCATTTAGCACTGGAAATCCAACTGGGAGTTTACCCGCACATGGATTTCCAGGCATGACTGCACCAGGTAATCAAGCAAACACCATGGTCCCACCACCACCCAATATGTCATGGGGCATGAACATGCCTGGAAATCAGAATACTAGCTTGGGTGGGGCTATACCTACCAATATGAATGTTAACTGGACGCCTGCACAAGCGCCAGCACCTGGAAATGCAACTCCAGGATGGGCAGCTCCTACCCAGGGGCTACCTCAGGTAAATGCAAATGCAGGTAGCTGGGTAGCACCTGGTCAAGGTCATCCACATGTAAATAATGCTAGTGCAGGTTGGGCTGTGCCCGGTCAAGGGCCAGCACCTGGAAATGCCAATCCTTCTTGGGCTGCATCTGCTGGGAACCCAGGCATGTGGGGAAACGGGCAAAGTCATAACGGAGAGAGGTTTCACAACCAAGGGGATCGTGGTACCCGTGGTGGAGATTCTGGTCGTGGAGGTAAATCTTGGAACCGGCAGTCATCATTTAGAAGCGGAAGCAGAGGGGGTTCTAGGCCTCCTAGTGGGGGGCAAAGAGGAATCTGCAGGTATTATGAGAGTGGAAATTGCAGGAAAGGAGCTTCCTGTGATTATCAACACAACTAAAAGTTGTTGGGCTACTTATTTGCGGAGAAACATCTCTTACTGTACAGTATTTCCCCATTACATGCCTTAACATTGTGTAATGATGCGTCATGTATGTAGAACTTGTGTATTGTAGCATCTCATTTATTTTCTTGTTTATTTTGCCTTGTATTCATGAGTCACTTCTCACCTTGGAGTTGACTTATGGGATGGTTGACTAGCTACAGTAGTTGAGGTGTCTTTAGATTAATAATGACAAAAGTGATCAGGTTATAGGTTTTTGTATTACAATTGTTTCATCTTAGTGCTGTGAAGGGAACACATTCGTTAAAGATACCAAGGCTGATTCACATGTGTTTGCCAAATCTCAGAACCGAGTTCGGCAAGGTTGATGAGTTTATCTTTCAACCAGGATATCTCTCGGGGGAAAACTGGCGTGACTCGTGAGAGAGAACAAGGAAGAATATTCATTTAATTTGAAACTTCAAAAAAGAAAAACAAGTCGAAGTGATTTTTATAAAAAAAAATTGGATTGGATTCAAAATTTAAGAAAAGTTGATGTATTAATGTGTAAATTTTGAAAAAAGTAAGCTTAAATGCTTTTATAGTCTCCCGGTATTTTGAAATATCTAATATTTATCGAAGTAGAAAAAGCGGACAGACGACGCTAGTCTTAATAATTCAAGATTAACTATTTCGGTCCACAATTTTTAAAATATCTAGTTTTTTTTTTGAAAAATAAAAATTCCTACCTATGTATTTTGACTGGTTTTTGATGATGTAATAAATGAGATACTTTTTTTAAAAAATTTATACTTATGTGGCAATTCAATTGATAACATGACAATGCCTATCTGGATGTTCATCTAACAAAAAATAAAAATCTATTTCATTAAAATATACATAATATATATCACAGTGGGATTTAGGGTGGAAAAATAAAAGATTTTTCACCATTAAAAAGTCCTTGTTGATCGTTGAATCAAGTGAAGAACATAATCGTATTATAGTCATTCAACCCTAAAAAAAATTCCACACTATCTTCTACCACCTTCTCCCTCCTCCATGCCATATTCACACCACCACCACCACCTTCATAATTCTTACAAGATCTTGGAGGATCGGGAGAAATAGAAGTTCATCCAGCATCAATGCTCTTGAGTTCTTAACATATTCATGGTTGCTGATTCCATTCAAAACCCAAACCCTGATTTCCTCAATCCCCACAAAAAGAAAATCAAAACTCCCAAAGAAATTATCATACCGTTATAAAAAAAGAAACCCACTTAAACAAAATAAAAAGACACAAATTAATTTTGAAAAAAGAAACCGAAGACAAAGTAACAAAATACGAGCAGGGATGAAAGCCGTGTGTTGTTATGGGGTAGATTTAGCTACCAAAAAAATATTTTTTATTTGAATATATTAGTAGTATATTTAGTAATCAGCTACCCCAATAATATATTTAACTGCATCAAATGAGATTATTTATCGAAAACTAGTAGAAATAAAAGTATTAATAGATATTCACATGTTTCATATATGTATTTCACCTTTCGATTTCTTAAGGAGCTATAAAGAGATGTTTATAAGTTTATTAATAAAAAGTATCAAAACAACACTCAATATATAATTTTATCTTCTTTCTTTATATTTAGCCAACCTCAAATTAATGTTCTTATATTCTTCCAGGGCATAAACACTATACTCCTGAACCAACCTCAAATTTCTAAGCCTTTAACTGGAAAAGCATAAATTAACAGCATAGTATAGATGACTCTGGTATTTGCTTGGGTTCTAAAGATCCATGTGTGTATTTTTGAGAATACTAACTCCCTTTTGATTCAAAATGTGCAGATTTAAAAGAAATGTGGGCGTAGTGGCAAGGGACGAAATTGAATCTGACTGTTTCGATTTTGACTGTTTCGATTTGTATATGTCCAAAAGAATTTCAATTTCCTTCATTAATTCCATGACCATTTTCTTTTATTGGGGTCAAATTATTATTTGGGATCTAGGTATTAGTTAATATACATTTTTCTTCGTGGGGGGTCTAGTAGCCAACTAGTTTGAGATAAAGGTTAAAGACTTACAGGTTTAAGGGTTCAAATCTTAGCAAAAAGAAACAAACTAATATAACAATAATATACTAACATTTGTTGTTTGAATAAAATATACCATTTTCTTTTTTTTCTAATAAGGCTTTTAGGGTTTGGGGAGATTGGTCCATTTAAGGTATAAGGGCATGCTGCATAAGAATAAAGTTGCAACATTATACCAGAATTTATTAGGATTCTTGCGGTGGCATTGCTTCTGATGACAATGGCTAAAACAAATATGATGTTCATTCTACATTTCTTTTTATTTTATTAATGAATAATAATGCAAGTAGTTTGGTTGATACATATCTTGCCTCTACAATAGACTATTAAAATGAACAATCATGTTCCCTAATTACATGTTTCACAAAATAGACTTGAGTTTACAAGGAATTTTACGCGTGATATATTTTTCATGTAAAGCATATTTTAAAAGTGTAGATTGGAGTTTAATTAATAAAACTAATCATGAATCTGAGTGTACTGATATGTCTTGAATTTTGTTAATGGTCTGCCTTGAATTGGTAAGGAGAAAATACATAAATGAGAGGTATATGGTGGAATGTGGACTAGATGAGGAAATACGGCTGTTCATTGTATTATTGTGAATTGGTACCAAGATTTCTTTTTTATGTGAAATAAGAACCTCCAAAATCAGCATACACTATTGTTTACCATGATTTTTGGCAAACAACCACTGGTTTAAAATTAATTACTTGCAAGATCAACCAGAAAATCTTAGAACATATTGTGTTTGTTTATTTTTCAAAAATTGATGAATGTTCTTGATGTTCTTATTAAAACAATGAAGATAATCGTCGAATCTAACAAGGTTAAATTTGTCGAAGTTATTTCCAATAAAAGGAATGTAAAATGCTTAAAAGAAACAAGTAAATTGCAAATGAATTTAAGAAAACAAACTTAAAATTGCATTGATTGAAAGTAGATTGGTACACATATTCATACATTGTGGCTTGTAACTCGTCTGTCTCTAAATGTTGATAGTTTGAGTGTAAGCTTTTTGTATGATTGAATTGTGACTCATTTTTCCTTTGAGAAACTGCTATTTATACTAGAAAACTACCTACACATAGAAATTTGAAACTGTAACTGCCACTAACGGTCGGAAACACCTCTTTGACTTGAAATTCAAATAGCATTCCTTGAAAGCATCCTTACTTGGCTCTTATCTGAAACCAATCTTTCCTTCGACGTCTTCTCGTTTGTCGAACCAAAATCCTCGCAACACAAAATCTTGCTAAGTCCATATCTTCGACCAAGTAACAAATAACCTTTTCACTCATTATGCTGTCGAAAATACAGACTAACAACAATTAAGAGTGCTGATTTTTAAACATCCCTCTAAACATCAACATCCAGCTAACACCTCTCATTCACAAAAGTAACTTATATACTCAAACTCTTAAAAGTATAAAATATGCTCTTTTTAATACAAAATTTTCTTGTTTTGTAATTGTAACCCATATTTTAATTAATTGAATATACAATAATTTCGATAACGTAAGCACTACTGCTCTATTTATTCCACATGCTTTCTGATGTAACTTGTAAGTTTAAGCATTGTAGTGTTAGTGTTTTTTTTTTTTTTTTGTTGACAAAAGCATTGAAGTGTTAGTAAATCTTATTCTTCCTGGTTCCAGCCTCATTATTCTATCTATTGTTTTCCAATTTGCAGCTTTTTCTTGGTAACAGCTAACAAAGGGGGCAAGTTCAACTGCGAAGGCACGTCGATTTACAGGCTATTAGAAAAATTTAATGGGATCCAAGAGATGTCCCGAAACTAAATACCATGTGATCATGATGATCAAGAGGATTCGCCGGATTGGAACAGCATTCCATTGAGTTTGAATGTTGAAGGGTGGTACGAGTACATGCAAACGCAGTAACGCTCAAGTCAGTAAAAAAAGATTTTAAGGTGTAAAAAAGTGTAATTTGCTTTGTTGTTGAAGATAGGTCTTTATACGGGTCTGAGTGGAATCGTTAGTGAGTGAAGGAGACTAGGAGAGGCTGTTATGGACAATCTCCATCAATTTCTAGTTCTACACAAACTACAGAAAAAGGATTTTTTTCAATTAATAACTTTTCTAATTTCACAATAATTAAATTTGTTTGAAATAATTTAAAAACAATAAGAAATGACATAACTATACATAAAAAGTAAAAACTATGTCAAAAAGAAAATATCAATGTACTAACAACTAATTACTAATATTTACTTGATCGGAGAAAAAAATTGGGATGGAGAAAAAAAAATTAGGATTAACACTCTTGTTGAACAAGTTTAATGAAATATCAATTTTTATTCAAAAAAAAAAAACTTGAAACAAGTTAGACAACCATGCTAAACAAAGCTCTAGCCCGTACGCCTATAAAAAAAAGTCTTAAACTAGGAGGGACAATTTAGATTCGGTTTAATTTGTGATTTGTGATAATATGTTGTACGAAAAAATCTAAAACATTGTTTATTTTTTATTTTTAAAATGTGTTCGTTTTAATTTATTAGTAAGAATTTGTGATATTGATCTAAAATGAAACATTGTGGTGAACAATATTTTCACCTACCTTAGCAGACAAATCACAATATTTTCTTGACCCATATATATTTATTTGAGGGGTATACGTACTCTATATTTTCCCGTCCATATTTTAGTGCTTATAAATTTTCATTTGATATATGATAATAGCACCAAACAGGAAATAGAGTTGTAATAGAGCAATGTGACATGTCTCTGGCTTAAACTTTGAAAACTTTATTAAAAATCAAAAGATGCATTATGTGCTCGTGAATGAAAGTTTGGTAAATTACGTATATCATGCACGTACATACATTAAGGAAAAAGCTATGCAAAGTTTTGAAAACACTACCCATGAACATATTGACTAATTAAGGTTTGAAAAAGTGTGTTTACTAATTAAATTTGTTAGTTACCAAAATGTTAGTTAGTATTGTGATTTGTCTGCTAAGGTAGGTGAAGAAACAATAATATTGATAAGATGATTTGAAAGGGGGATATGTGCCTAAATAAGTGAAGGCATGAATTATGGCAATGGAAAAATGAAACAGGTTGAATATGTGAGAAATGCAACCCTAGGTGAGTTAACTTAACTTAAGGTTCAGTGTGCACTGATTCACGATGGTATCCAGCATGAGTGTGATTTAAGTCACGTCAAGGGTATTTTAGGTAGTTCACATGTGAGTGAACAATTTTGTATGGGAGAAGAGCAATTTTCTTAATAAAAATGATAAGCTAAGGCTTTCAAAGAAGCCAATTAAGTTCGTCAGACTCACCTATTAAGTTTTTTATATATATCTTCATTATTGATACTGTTGTATTATTTTTTTCTTCTAAACTCAAGTCTTCATATGATTTGGTTATTTAGTAGCAGGTATATTGATGTGATTAGACCTTCGTAAGATTTTGTTATTTAGTATCAGACTTATTCGTATGATTTAGGTCTTCATAAGTTTTGGCTTATTTAGTAATAGGTTTATAGATCTTAATGTAAAATATGTTTTTTGGTAAGGCTTTCAGGCTTCATCAGACCTTTAAAAAGGTCAAATCAGACCTTGAAAATGAGTCTATGACGGATAATAGGTCAAATTCATGTCTATAATTTTTAAATTAGGTCGAACTTAGGTCTTACAAAATCCGACCCGACCTAGTCCATTTCCATCCTTCAATGTGAAGAATGCACTTTATTTAGAGTTTAGACAATTTAGCCGTTAAACCCACCACATATTGTGTGAGATGGCTACTTAAAAATGTAATTAAAACACAATTCTTTTTGAAAAAAATGTAATTAAAAAACAATGTTGTGACGTTTCATCTCTTTTGCGTTTATATCAAATAGCATATCTCAATATAATATTACGACCCATATTATAATTAACCACTTGAATTGTACTCCGGAGGCATATCACCCCCACACCTCTGCCACCCCCAAACAGTTGGGTCTCACACACATTTGTGTCAAACGCGAGGGTAGAGACGGAGGGACCTTTCGCCCCTTACCCCTCTTTAGTGTCTACTATGAGTCATACTTTGACATTTTGTCAATTCAAGTTTTAATTACATTCAAAATTTAAAAATGATTACCAACAATGGGTTAATCCAAATAATAAGAGACTTGTTGATGATCAAAAAATCAAAATTGCATTTGACGTGATTAAACATTTTATACTACTTTGCAAGCTGGTAATGTAAGTGCAGCCTAGATAGCATTGTGTGGATATTTCATATGATGGACTGCGGATTTGAATACACGATGCCTATGTTCTCCCAACTAATTAGTGTGTGTATGAGTTCCATCTCTAAATTCTTTAAAACCAAAAGAATAAACTTTCATCTTGAACTATTTACTGAAAATAATAAAAATAATTTAAGATGGCATGGGTATTAATGAATAATGGAATGGATATAATTGATTGATTCGTATGTGATGGTAAACTTTAAACTAAAAAATGTCCGTGGATGCAACCTCAGTCCTCAACCTTATTCACTCATTTGACATATAAATTTATCTAAATTGAGGACATATTTTAAGGATCAGAGGGAAGTTAAAGCTAGAATAGAATTCTTTGAGTGCACGCACCAAATGGCAAGAACAAATTCCAATATTGGCGAATGTTAGTGCTTTTTTTATTCTCACTCATTTTTTATAGAAACCAATTTGGTTTGATACGAATTAAAGGGAAGAACAAAAAATTAGAAGTGCCTCTTTTTATTACCTTCAAGAGAGAGTTAGGTATATTTTTGCCCCTTTTCCTCGACCATTAATCTTTTTGGAATTCACACTACTCTACCTTCTCAACTACCAATTAACCACTTCAAAACTTCCCACTTTTTAATTACACAACTAAGTCCCACTATCCCACGAAGAATCTGAAGCTAGTTACACAACTACCTAATTTTAAAGTGAACCACTTCCACAATTTGGAATCTTCAATTAATAATCATTATTTAAAAAATAAATAAAAATTTGACTCCATTTGAAGAGAAAGACGTAGCAAAGCGAAAAACAATTTCAAGGAATAAATAAAAGATTAAATTGTTGTCTATTTTGTATGTCTGTCATCTCTCTAAACAGTGTCTCAATCTTATTATAGATTTAAACAAAGAACATTATGTCCCGTAAGTGTAGCTCAGTTGGTAGCTATTAGAGATGATTTGTGCAGAGGTCGGGGTTCAAACTCGATTTCTCACTTCTCCATACATAATGTGTGTGAATCTACCCACTAGATTATTTCTACTTGACCAAAAAAAAATTAGAGAGCATCATGACGCAACTTTCACTTAACTAATTGTTAGATCTTAAAGTGCATAATTTACTTGTAAAATATTTTTTTAAGGAATTTACTCTAAAAGATTAAAAGAGAGCTTAATAAACAAGTGTGCTCCTGATTTTCGGATATTAAACCATTAATTGATTTGAATCGTCAATCTTTGAACTCTTAACTTTTATTCGTGGGAAAGGAAAAAGTAAGTAAAAATCCTTATGAGATTATGTATCCGGGGGTTGATTTCGCGGAGGGAAGGTGTTAAGCACCCTACACGACTACGATACTCCGTAGGAACCTTTTGCCTAATTTATCTTGTGCTAAGTTATTTACTTATTTTGAAAATACTTGCCTAAATATCTAAGTGAAAGAATGGAGGGAGAAGAAGTATTTTTTTGTTATTTTTATTTGATTTGGAAGGCTGAATCTTTTGCCTACTTACCCAAAAGAATGGGATCAAAATCAAGTAGTTCACTCTCAAAAATTATTTGGTGGGTTAGGTTGATTTTAAAGTTTATTGAAAATGGTTTTAAGAAGGGAAAAGAGACCTCAAGGCATAGAGTAAAGAAAATAAGTGAGGTTGTTTGATTTTAATTAAAAGAAATCCAAGTCTAATATGGATATTAAAATTGCTTAAAATTTGATTAAGAAAGTAAAAGGAAAACAAATTCTTGGGTTAAAATCCAAGGTTTCTTAAGAAAAATATTTTTTGAGTTTTGCATATTTGATTTTTTGGTAAAAAGATTTTTCTAAGTTAAACGTAAGCTAAAAAAACTAAGCGTAACTACGTAACGTGGTAAAAAACAAGAAGTTTACAAAGGACGTTGGATCCCAAGCAAATTCTCAAGTAAGTGAACCTAAAATTACTAATAGTTTGATTTTAAGAAAATTTTTGAAGTCCAATAATTAACCTAATTGTCACTAATTCATTTCGGTCCTCAATTGCGGTTTATGGCATAATGCGGTAAATAAATTATGGTGTCGGTGCATCTTTTACTATATGAGTATTACATAGTCCCTAAATACATGCTAAATCTTCAAGGAAGAATGAATAACGAGAAAAGATAAAATGCATGAATTAAATTACATCAAAACCTAAATACACACTAATAAAATGATGATAATAAAATAAATGACAAGAATTAAATATGCATGCAACAATTTTAAGCACAAATTAAATAAAGTAGAGACAAAATAAACTACAATCAAATAATAAACCCACAAGTTAAAAGAAATAATAAAAAATTATGAAAATAAATAAACAATAATAAAAATTATAGTGTAAATAAGTAAAAAGGAGTAGAAATAAATAAAAGAAAATAGGCTCAACACTGGACAAATCTGGACCGTCTGATGAATCAGAGGGTCCAAATTTAATCACGGTATTTTCATCACAGCCACAAGATTAATTGATCCGAGGGTTTAAAAAAAAGCAACACAAGAAACACATTGACCGTACGTTAGATCAAAGATCCGACGGTTCAAACAGAAAGCATACCGTAAAGAAGGAAAACAGTGCTTACATGATCAAAACAGGGAAGCATCATCGGCCGTCAGATCTACAATCTGACGGCCTAGCTTCAAAGGCATACAACAAGATCACAAAGTAGTGCACACAGGATTAAATCAAAGTGGGAGTGGTATAAAACCAAAACACCAAAGAAACACACACAAAACCTAAATAAACCTCTCTAAAAAGAAGCTAGTGAGAGAAGCTCTCAAAAGAGTCTTCTTCTCCGATGTTATCCTCTACTCCGGCGCGGTGGCCGGTCACCCTAGGGTGGCGGCAGCGGCGCTGACAACCACAAAAACACTCCGAACTCAATTTTTTTTTTAGATCCACATATCTTTTTCTCTCCTCTCTTTGATTCTGAAAACGATTTTCGAAAACAAGGACTTACTAAGCGTAGATCTAGGTTTGAAAACAAAAACAAACAATTCGGAATTCTACCTTTATTTACCTCGAAATCGGACCGACTTGACCTCTGTTGGCGTCTCCTTGATGTCGTTCTCCTTTGAGACCGATTCAGTTTGCTTTTGTTATGAAGCTTGATTTCGTGTTGCTCTTTCTTTCACGATCCGTCCTCTTCTTCTTCTCTTAGATTCTTTTCGTTTCTGTTTGGTACATGGAGGTCTGGATCCGTTACGGTTTTGCTACCTCAGTGGTGGTTTTGGCCGACTTTGAATTCGGTTGTGTGGTGGTTTGGTGTGAACCGATTTGGAATGGGTATGGTGATATTGTGAAAGAATTAAAAAGGTTTGATGTTTGTATATGAGGCTGGTTTGAATGTGTTACTGGAATTTCATGAATGTTTGAATATTCTTGAATTTGAGTGGTGTTTGATCTAGAAAATTATGAAAGAGAAAGAAATTAGGGTTTATGATGTGATGTGCGGCTGTGTCAGTGTGTACAGTGATTTTTCTGACCTCCTTTGACTGCAGCTAATGATTGCTTAAATAGGGACAAACTAGGGTTGTGACTGATAATTGGAATGGACAAAATTGCCCTTTCAAAGGGATCCTCTGCTACTTGGACAACAAGACACTAAATATATTTGGACCTTGGACTAAAATTAAAACAAAACAAGATGTTGATAATAATAAGATAAAAACGAAAATGACTTTAAAAATAAAAAGAAAAAGGGTTAAAATAAAATAAAATACTAATAAATAAAATAAAAGTGATAAAAATAAAATAATAAAAACTGTCCCTTCCGGTAACCAAATGAGGTATTTTAAAATACCTCTCTACCGAAATTTCGTCTGAGATGACAAAACTACTCGGCTTTTAAAATACGAATACAAAACTTTTTAACCGATTAAGAAATGAATACTAGTTCTAAAATACGAACAAAAATGTTTTAATTATCTAAAAACGAATCAAAAAAAAAAAAAAATTTAACTGCCTACAATGCGAATAAAATATTTTTAACTATCTACGGTACAAATAAAACGTTTAAATACTTCAAAAACGCATAAAAGAACATGTAACTTATCTAAAAACAAAGTAAAGATTCTGACTGTTTAAAATACGAATAAAGACTTTAAAATACGAATAAAAATTTCTAACTGGTCAAAATTTGGGGTATGACAATAAGCTATAGAACTCTTTCAAAAGAAAAGGAGTAAGAATTTACTAGAATATCAACAAGGCAACAACGTGATGTTGTGAGAATTGGTAACGAGTCTTCCCTATGTAAAAATTAAGTTTTATTTACGACGCAAATGTCAAAATTGTTAGATTGAACGTCTTGATCTGACTTCGAACTTCGGTTTCACTATATATGTGTTTGAGTTATCAATAATTAGTGTTATTTCGTCTATAAAAAAAAATTGATTTATAGAATTTTCCATTATGAAACCCTACAACCATGTATAAAAGAGTGATTTTCCTTCATCGACTCAAGAAATATTAGTCGTATAAAAGTCCAAAAGGCACTTTTGGTGAGTTAAAAAAAAACTTCAGTAGAATGATGTGTTTTTGGTACTATGGTGAAAAAATTGCTTTCAAGTTAATCTTTTCTTGGTGGTACGAGATCTTGAATCTTACATATATTATGTATTGTCTCTACCAATTAAGTTAAGTTCACGATAACTATTTTCAAGTTAATTGATTTAGCTAAAAGTGGGTTGAAAGTAAAATATTTTTTAATGCATTATGAATTTTTTGAAGAAGTTAATGTGAAAATCAATTATAAAACCAAAATCTTCAATATGTAACTTTTAATTAGAATCAATTTAAAAAATAAAATTAATTACACTCTTCGTCTTAGATACCAAAAAGCTATAGAACAGAACAAACAAAAACTTATGACATACTCCATTTCTATTATCTTTTGTTTTTTCTTTTTCTAAGGATTCAATTATCTACTTAGACCATTTTGATACATACCATGAATTTACAAAATAGAAGAGAGGAATTGAATGAAATTAAAATAAGAAAATACAACAAAATTTGCATTAAAATGGGACCCACGAGAAATAAGGTATGCATAGTATTGTTGGCATGTGATCTTCACTGACACACTCTCTCCCTCGTTTATCTGTCGGCGCTTTCACCACTCACTCCTACTTCCCTCCAAATCCCATCCCTTCCTTTTACTTTCTTTAATTCGTTACTGTGTTTGTCTCTTAAATAAACTTCGCTTTCAAGTATCATCCCGTGACACCATCTCATCTCATCTCTAACGCACTACGTTGTTGGTTATCATTTATAAATAATAACACAACACAACACAACACCCACTTTACCCACAATCCATTAATTTCATTCATCACATTTCCAAAATGGCATTGGGCAGCAAATTGTTGTTGTTTGTTCTACTACTGGCTATTGGAGGAAGAAGTGTGAATGCGCATGATTATGCAGATGCATTATCGAAGGCAATCATGTTCTTCGAAGGACAACGATCGGGGTTTTTACCAGAGGACCAGAGACAGAAGTGGCGTGCGAATTCGGGTTTGAGTGATGGGTGGACTTACAGCACTGATCTTACAGGCGGTTACTACGACGCGGGTGATAACATCAAATTTGGGTTTCCTATGGCGTTTACGACGACAATGTTGTCATGGAGTGTGATTGAGTTTGGTGAAAACATGCCTCCTAATGAACTCAGAAACGCTTTGGTCGCAATTCGTTGGAGTACTGATTATTTGCTTAAGACTGTTTCTCAGTCTAACCGCATTTTTGTTCAGGTACTACTACTACTTTCATTGACTCACTCACGGACGGTTACACTTTCTCACTCACTCACTCCTCCTCTTCGTTCATTTATTTATGTATTTTCTTTCATTCCTTAATATAAGATTTACGGATCACTGTGTGTGTATAATGCCCACTGTTTTTCTTATTGAAATCATGGTGCGTTCTTCCTAGATTAGCTGTGCCGGTTTATTTACATTTACAATCCCCTTTCACTTCTTTCTTTTTGTTTTGTTTATGAAAATACACTCTCTTCACAAGCTTTTAATTAAATAAATATATTTCTTAATATTATAAAATAAGTAGCAATTTTAGCCATCACTGCTAATAAGAAAAATTATTTTGACATTTCCCTTAATTTTTGTCATTACTAAAAAGGTTTATGTAAAATAATTTGATTTTATTAAGATAAAAGTGCATTTTGTACCCAAAATTTTGCGTGTCATTATGTGGAGTGGACCACTTGGTATCCTTGAAGTCCGTGAATTTCATCGACATTGCAACTGTCTTCTAAATAAAAGCAATATTTCGTTACTTTACCATTCCTGTTTCGATTATAACTGTATAGTGTACATCATCACCCACGCGCCAAACATGGCATCGAATTTTTAATTACAACATACTAAATTCACTTTTGTTTATTCTCAAATTTATTTCACTTCAAAATGGTTGCTAACAAAATTTGAATGTGTCAGTCTAAATGTTCACCTAATTAAAAACATTGTACTACATGCTATACTATTAGGTGGGTGACCCAATCTCAGACCACAACTGTTGGGAGAGGCCAGAAGACATGGACACAAACAGAAAAGTGTATGCCGTTGATGCACCTAACCCAGCTTCCGATGTCGCAGGAGAAACAGCCGCCGCACTTGCTGCTTCATCGATGGCATTTCGATCATCGGATCCCGGTTATGCTGAGACATTACTAAGAAATGCTGTTAAGGCATTTCAATATGCAGATAGTTACAGGGGCGCATACAGTGACAATGCTGATGTTAAGGATGGTGTCTGTCCTTATTATTGTGATTTTGATGGATACCAGGTTAGTAAGTAGTATAGTTGACTCCTCCTCTTTTCAATTACTATGTATTGCATTTTTACTTTTTATAGGTATCCGATGTTATCGTTTTGAATTTTCTATTCATAACACATTTTGATAATGATATTGCAATGCCTTCACGTCATCAAAGACTCTAACTAATTAGTTGATGAACAAATTAATCAGCAAACTATTGTGGCAAATTTGAATTATAGTACTATACTATGTTAGTCTGTTGCTTTGTATAGCTCTTTCATATGGCATGGGAAGTTAACCTTTTACACTCAATTTCTAATAATAAATACTTTTTGGTTTTATTTCTAATTATGTATTTAGAATTATAAAAACAGGAATTGGAGATAAAAGCGGTGGGTTTGGAATTTTTCGCCCCCTCTCTCTTTAGGAGTTAGGACATGTCGGTGTAATGGATGAAATCACGATGCACCGTTTTACAAGCTTTATAGTTTTTTTCAAAATTACTGTGATTTTTTAAACTCATTGAGAATCCAAATATGCACTATTCTATTTATTATACATATAGCATCTTCCTACAAGTTTAACTTGTGAACATTTAGCTTATTTTGTGTTTTGTCGCATTGGAGTGTATAGATGATATATAAAATGACGACCGATGACAACTCTGTCTCTAACAGACAATTTGTTTAAGTGAATGAATTAATTAAAAGTAATTCACTAATTCATTCACGTGATCCCGACACATAATGAAAGTGTTAGACTAATTGCATCTCGAGAATTTTTGGCACTGTTCAAAACTGATATATAGTTATTACTAGAACTATGTGACGGAGTAATATTTGTCTGATGGCAATTCGTGGAATAATAGTAACTACACTATAAATTGGTTTGGATACATTCATTGTACAGGACGAATTGTTATGGGGAGCCGCATGGTTAAGGAGGGCTACTCAGGATGAAAATTTCCTAAACTACATTCAAAGCAATGGTAAAACACTTGGTGCTGAAGACAACATCAATGAGTTCGGTTGGGACAACAAGCATGCTGGCCTCAACGTTCTTGTCTCCAAGGTCACACCTATTTCCATCTTTATTCAATTCAATTTTTAACCTTTTAACTTTCTACTAAAAAAAAAACCGTGGGGCTCGAATCCACGACTACAAGGTTAAGACTTAAGAGCCTTGTGCTCTACCAACTGAGCTAGACGGACTCTTCTGTTATTACGACCTGAAATGAATTAAATTAATAAGTTGAAATCACACAAATGTGTATCTCTTGGATTGTTTTAATGTAAATGTTGATCAATAATAAATGAATTGTTGTTATAGGAAGTCCTAGAAGGAAATCTAGAATCTCTTCAATCTTACAAGACCTCGGCAGACAGCTTCCTATGCACACTACTACCTGAAACATCAAGTTCACACATCGAGTACACTCCTGGTGGACTCATATACAGACCAGGTGGAAGCAACTTACAACATGCAACTTCAATTGCTTTCCTTGAGTTAGTCTACGCCAATTACTTATCTCGCACGTCACAAACCATCAATTGTGGCAATGTTTATGTTAGTGCACAAGCACTTCGGGAGCGTGCCAAGAGACAAGTTGATTACATTTTAGGTGATAACCCCTTGGGTTTATCTTACATGGTTGGTTATGGTAACAACTATCCACAACGTATTCATCACCGTGGCTCATCTCTACCTTCTATTAAGGACCATCCTCAACAGATTGCTTGCAAGGAAGGTTCAATATACTTCAATTCAACAAATCCTAACCCAAATGTTCTTGTAGGAGCTATTGTGGGAGGACCTGGAGAAGATGATGTTTATGTGGATGACAGGGCTGATTATAGAAAATCTGAGCCAACCACATATATTAATGCGCCATTTGTTGGGGTTTTAGCATATTTTGTTGCTAATTAATCCCATTAATCCTTAACAGGTTAATTACAAGGATATGATTATTATCACTATATATACAGATCTAAGTATCTTCTTTTGTAGATAGTAAAAGGTTTATATACAGGAAAGGTTAATGTGTCTCTCATCTTAAGAAAATCAAGAAGGAAGAGACTTGCTTGTGTCTGTTGGCTGGATACATAGGAAATACTACAGAATGTGAAGTGTCACAAAATATGTGACTTTTCCATTGAAGGGTGAAAAACGAGAACTTATTCGCTACTGTAATGTTTTTTTCTTTCTTGAATTTAACAAGAATAGAGTGAGGGTGTCACTGTGGTTGTTTGTTAATTGTCTTCAAGTTAGCCATGAAGCTTTTTGTTTTGATTGTGCGTTATACTAACTTCTTTTTAACTTATTGGTGTGAAGTTCTCATATTCGTTGTCTCAAAAAGTTTGATTGATCAACTTTAGTGAAGTCTTCCCTTATATACGATACTAATCATGTTATTGATGCAAAGTTCTTGTATTCTCTATCAAAAAATTAGATTGATCAACTTTAATGGAGTCGTCCCTTACAAATGTTCAATACTCAAATAAAAAAAAACATTATCTAAGACTTATATTTAAACTAAAGTTCTAATCAGAACAATCTAAAGTTGGTATGTGTAATATATGCATACTTCCTCACTACTATTGAAAGCATTTTTTAGTGTTGAGCCTTATGCTCTTAAGGGAATTTTTAATGATGGCCCTTATGCTCTTAAGGGAAAGGGGTTTAGTATTTGGAAATTCCGTCGGAGTTAAGTGAAATTTAGCAACAAAAAAAGAAATACTATTGGAAGTACTATTATCGATTAAAAAAAATCATTTCTTAGAAACACATACCATAATATAATGTATGGTGTAATTGAAAAAAGTAATATTATCGAAAGTATTATTATCGATTAAACAAAAAAAATCATTTCTTAAAAACACATACCATATAACACAATGTATGGTGTAGTTGGAGAGTGATTGATGAGTATTTCAGCTACCATATCAACACCAGTCTATATTAATTGGTCTCATGACCTCAGGCACAGTATTGATCCGTATTTCTAGTTGTACTAACTAATAGGTTTGCATTCGCACCGCATGTCGATCTCATTGATTTGTATCACTTTATGTGGCTTTATTCGAACCCCATGCCTTATATATATTATGCATTGTCCTTATCAACTGAGTTAAACTCACGGGACACTTTATGTGGCTTTAATAAACGATAACTGAAGCTTCACATAGACACCAATGGGGCCTAATTAAGTAATTCGCTAAATCAACTTAATGGTTGTGGCCCTGCAGGCTAGCACTCATGAATTTTGTCACAAAGTCCTTACAAATACTCATATACAATTTTGCTCCTTATAATTAAAAATAAATAAGTAAATTTTGATCCTCCTATTTTAAAAATCAGGTTATTGTCCCCATTCTAAATTATTATTGAGTTTTGATCCCCTCTCCATTTTGTAAATTTTGTCGATATGCTTTTATGGCTGACCTCGCTTAATAGAATAAGACTTAGAGGGTGTTTGGAAAAGCGGTGGGGTTAAAATTTTCGCATCCTAATGTATATTTTCGTAAAAATATAGAAGCTACAATTTGTAGCTTTACATTGGAAACAAACAAGCTTTTACTGTTGTTGTTTATATGATCTTATCACTAATGTCGTGGTACTTTCGAAGTAAACATTGTTTTTATAAAAGGTGAAACTATAAACAATTTTTTTTGTCACACATAAGTTATTTAAGTTTGAGGTTTGTAACAGATTTATCATTTAAGTTATTTTGGTCACACATAAATCCTTTAAGTTTGTAAACATTTTCGATTTAGTCCTTCTACCACATCATTGTTTTTGTAATGTTTGGTTAACAGAAGGGCGAAATTGAAAACGCTTACAAACTTAAATGACTTATGTGTGACAAAAATAAATTAAAGGAATAATCTATTACAAACCTTAAACTTAAAGGACTTATGTGTCCAAAATAACTTAAATTATCAATCTATTACAAACCTTAAACTTAAAGGACGGCATGTGTAATTTAGCCTATTTAAAATTTTATAAGGAATAAAGTATATTTAACTTTTAAAAATGTTATTGCCTCTACATTAAAATAAGGAGTTTTCAATTTTTTAAGCAGTAAAAATTGGTTCGGTTCGTAAGGAGTTGAATCACTTGCAAGGTTGTGGATTCAACTTCACTACTGATGTGAGCATCTCTTCTTTGATGGATGATATGTAAGTACGTTTGTAAGTGTTATTTGAGCCTTGAGGTCTATCATAACTCTGATGAACCCTCAGAGTCAAATTTACCTGATTTTTTTATTAAAAAAAGGAGAATACATTTTTATTATAATAAATATTCATAATACTTTAGATATATATGTCATTTTTGTAGATAAAATATTCAATCTTTGTATTTTTTTTTTAATTTCGTATATTATATTTACTCCAACAACTAATAAAATTATACTCTATGGAAGAAAAAAAATCAAACCCAACATATAATGCTCCCCAAACTTGAGAAAATCAATGTATCTTCCATTTCCCTTCTTTAGGGCAAAACAGTCGATAAGAATGATGACAAAATAAACCAATAGTTTTATACTGTGACAGACCCATAAATTTTGACATGTGGTGGCAAGATTTTATACGATAATTATTTATACAAAATTTTTAGCAATGCAAAAGTGGTAAAATAATAACATCAGTATCATTGAGCACAATACTTAAGATTATAAATATTGTAATTTTTTTTTTTTGAAGAGGCTAAAATAAGATATATTACCGAATCAAAATGTTCTCCCTAGCACAAGGTGTACCAAGGAAGAACAATGAGTCAATACATTATGTACAAACTAAGAGAAAAAAGATAGCAACAAATCTATATAGTGCCTAACATATTAAATGGATTAAGCCACCACCCATATAATTTAATGGAAGAGAGGCAAGAAAAATTAAAGACTCCTTAAAAATCCACAAATTTAAATTGTTTTTTGCGAATCTTTGTATTTAAAAAGAATGGTAGAAATCATTCAAAATCTATGTCAAATGCATTTACATATTTGATTTTATAAAAAAAAAAAAAGGGGAGAAACTCTTTTTATGGTATTAATTTATATTTAGTGGGGAAAATGTATTATTCTAAGATGGGACAATAATTAAAATATCAAAGACTTAACAAATATCACAAAAAGTAGTGTGGATAGTTGCCCCAATATTATTTTTTTTGGTGTCCGGGGTTGGAACCTCAGACGTTGCATATATTATACACTGCCCTTACCAGCTGAGTTAAGCTTACGAAGTCTCAGTTGCTCTGATCTACTATAAGTAGATAAGTCCCGGGATCCAACATATCCCAAGCCCAAGTGAGTATTGGTAGATTAACTTTCACTTTAATACCAAGGCCCCGTTTGATTTGAGCTTATGAAAAATAGTTTATGTAACTAAATAAACTTTAATTTTAATTTATAAGCTTTCACTAACGAAAATTGTATCTTCATAAATAGTTTTTTCATAAACTACCTTAAAAACTTATAAAGAATACATAAAAAACTTATTTTTTTTAGCATAAACTATTTTATATAAGCTCTAAAATAAACTAATCCAAACAGGTCTTTACTGATCCTCGTATAACGTCATTTGCTATTTTCAACTAAAAGTGATGTTAACTTCAAAAGTACGTTTTCACGTATTCGATCCATTACATCTACTCCTAATGTATTTAATCATTGTTTTTCTTGTTTGGGTTTTTACCCGGTCTATAATGAAATGCTAAAAGACAGATAAAAATATATATATAATAAAATCATAATAAAAAATAATGAGCATTGATCATCACCAAAACTTTCACGTGAGATGTTTACTAACAAATATTATAATTTTATGATAGGCATGTTGGAACTCTTAAGTTCTGCGATCTATTTAATTTTATTTAACAAACTCTAGAATTTTACTTATAAAGTGATCGAACAAATTTCAATTGATTATGTGCAAATGTTGAAAAATATGGCTCAAATTTCGAAATTTATTTATGTTTTGATAATCTTTATTTCTGTGTTTTCTGTAACCAGTGCTGGCAGAAGACCATTGAGTATGTCATTTCTTCACAATTCTCAAATTTTATTTTATATCAACACGCGCATGCACTAGTTGATCACCTTTTAATAACAATCCTTTATTTTTATTTGTCATGCAGATCGATTCAATTGTCAAACTATCCTTGATTGTAGATACAAAGCATGCCATCGTCCTTTAAAACCAAAGTGCATTGATGATAAATGTGTGTGCATGTAAGAGTAACAATTAAGTTGAAAGATAATTATGTGTTACTTCAAAGGTTATAATTTTATTTGTACTTCATAATGAATACACTTTAATAATTCCTCACATTTTCAGTTATGTTTCTACGATCATTTAATTTCTTTGTCAATCTCAAAAGTATCTTATCATATAATAAAATTATTGTGGCATTCTTCATTCATAAGAGAATGTGAAAACAACATCGTCACCGTATAATTATTCAGATTATTTCATAAACAATGTCAATTCTTGATTATGTTAACTAGTATTTATCTCGTTTATGAATTCATCATAAGATTGCCGAGTGATATAAAGTTTATAAGATTACTATGTATTTAACAATCATTGACTATAACTAAATCTAAATGATTGAAATCAACCGTATATTAAGACCGTCATTCATACGCCAAAATCACACTAAAGAAAATGTGTGTGACGCCTTTCACTTTGACATGCTAAAATTGAATAAACATATGAAATATAATGTTCAAGTCATAACGAAGTAAAACCACGTTAAGTGAACATATTACAATAAAAAAAACATAATCAATAAATAAGGTAATTTTAAAATAATTGAAAATAATTAGTAAAAATTTGCCTCAATGGAAGAAGTCTCGACTGATGTAACAAATAAACAACAACCAATAACAAATACGTGAATCACTCCTCATTTAATAGCTTACCACTAATTCAAAGTTATACTCATCATGCCCATCAACATTTATTCCATTTCTGGCTTAACACCTTTTGTATCTCATCATGGCCATCAACAACCAATACTTAATAATATTTGAGAATAACTATTTTGTCAAAAAAAATATTGAGAATAATTAGGGTCAATTACGATTTTTATTTATAATAAATGATTTAAGTTAACACAGTTCTAAAAATACTTTGCTAACTAAGATATGTTACTCTTATAGTAATAATACAGAACAAACTATAGTACTATTTGGGTTGTTTTAGGTTTTGGTATTTAGGTTTATAAGAAATTTGGACCGTATTCTCAAATTCTAACTTAAGTGAAACTTTCTCTTCTTCTCAAACTTTAGCTGTCACCCCTCTCTTCTGAAGGTGAGAAAAACACAAGAAGGAGGGGTTGAATTGTGTTAGCTTTTTCTTCGTTTCTCCTACTGATGTCACAGTTCAGAAGCAGATAACAATCAGCTTCTGAAGTAGTGATCAGAGA